>UMGT01010848.1_pt1 | contig 259304 bp, 240 predicted proteins | sample 1965351 | NCBI WGS metagenome assembly UMGT01 (sample SAMEA4836080, study PRJEB28245) | human gut metagenome | biome: gut microbiome; material: fecal sample | place: Denmark | collected 2008 | reverse complement strand
TTTTTATTTTTTAAATAAAAAAGGCTCTTGCATCTGCAAGAGCCTTGTAAAATTATCGCGCAATAATTTTTTAATTTTAGGATTAGAAGAAGAATTGTACTTGAGCACGATACATATCAGCATCTGGAGTATCGCCAATACCTTTTGCATCCCAGTAGTAAACTTTTGCTACTACATTTTCAGCAGGAACATAACCTACACCAACTTCTAATGCTTTGTAGCTATGACCTAAATAATATGTTGAGGAAATAACTGTAGAAATAGGAAGTTCAAAGTAACCAGCCCAAATTCCATAGCTTCCTTTTTCAGCAACATTCGTACCTTTATATCTTAAGAAAGCTGCATAACCATCATTGTCATCATATGCATAAGAATATTTACCAGTAGTTCCATTTGCACTATCTGTGCTAGATTTTGCATAGATAGCTTCTAATTTTAAATCATCAGTCAATTTAGTTTGGAAGCCTGCAGTAAAGATATCATTTGTTTCATCAGTCATTCCTGCAAAATTAGCATTAGCAAATTTATTTACAGATGTTAAATGATGATAACCTAATTGTAAAGTAGTTGCATCAGATGTACGATATGCTAATTCAAGAGCTGCATAGTTAGCAGGTTCTGATAGCTGATTTAAACTGTTATTTTCATCATTGACAGAATCATAGACTGGGCCTCTATCTTTTGCCCAAGTATAGTAATCATCATGACCACCATTAACACGACCAAATCTTACTGTAGTATCTAATTTATCACTAGTATAATTTAATTCCATACCACGCATAGCGTCATCTAATACATAACCTTGCGCACCCCAAGAATCAAATTTACCAATTTTCGCGTCAGCACCAAGTAAAGGACCCTGTACATAAACATTAGAAGTTGCATAACCGTCATCATCTGCCATTGGATTAAATTCCATGCCATTCATTACACGTTCGCCTTCTAATTCAACATGGCCTGTCCATGTATCATTGATTTTTGCGGATAGATTTAAATCGTAATACACTTGGCTTTGAGTAGCAGCATCGGAATTTTCTTCATTCCATTTTTGTGTACGAAGACGAAGTTGTCCATTCCAAGTTACATTATCAATTTTGCTTTCTAAATTAGCAACACGTACACCAAGATTATCTAATTCTGCAGCATATTCTGCAGCTAATTTGTCAATCATAGCTTTTTGTTGTTTATTCACTTTGTCTTCTTTTGCCATAGCTTTTGCTACCATTTGAGCCATTTCATAACGAGTGATGTGAGAATCACCGCGGAAAGAGTTGTCGCCATAACCTTCAATAACGCCTTCTTGCGCTAATTTAGCAACAGCATCGAAAGACCAATGATCAGCCTTTACATCGGAAAATGGATTTGCAGCAGCAAAAGTTGTACCAGCTACGCCGATAACTAATGCTGAAGTGATTGCAGCAGCAAGTGTTTTTTTCATGAGAAAATCCCCCTCAAAATAAATTATTTTTTCGAGTTTCGTTTCTAGAAAAAAATCCTTTCAGAAAATACGCTTCAAGAGTATCCACGTTTCCTCTTTAATTACATTTTCTTACTTGAATTCAATCCCAAATATGTAAACTCTTCATTTACAGTCACATAAATCCTGTGCTGTATTTTCTTTACGGGTTTATTATAACCCATTTCACATTTCGACACAATACCCTAAATTAATATTTTTTTCTACATTTTATAATTTTTCGACTTTTTCCGTCAATTTATTATGTATATTTTGTCGAAATCTTATCTATATTATAATGCATTTTGTCGAAAAAGCAAGATTAAAATTATATTCGCACAAAAAAATCTCATTATTTAAATTTTCAGCTTTAACAAATTTAATAAAGGTTATTTATATTCGCCTTTTTTCGACAAAATAAACGAGAAAGAAAAAGTAGCAAAATAAATTTATTTTGCTACTTTTTTTCACTTTATCTCTTTATTATTTTCCAAATATCGTTCACCCAAAATAATTGCTGCATAATCATCTATAGGGCGCGGAGGAACTAACAGCCCTTTAGGAATAAATCTTTTCAACCCCTTTGGTGGATTATCCTTCCAATAACGAATTTTTGCCACATCAGTTGTACGATACTCATTGATTTTATAAATAGGCGTTTCCTTTATCTCATTTTTCAGATTTTTTATTGCTTCTTTTGAAGAGGTTCCATCTCCAATCACAATTGCTAAAATCTTAAATTTTTTGATATTTGCAATACAAAATTCTATTAATATCCCACTTTCTATTACTTGATGCAACAAAATTTCATCTTGATTTAAAATAGCTACCCCGCTCTTTTCGCGCCCTGGATCAATAGATAAAATATTCATCAACTCACCTCTCTCTGCCTACAGTATAAAACAGCCACCTTGCAATCGCAAGGCGGCTGTTTTCAGAAACTAACTCTTTTAATAATTAGAATTTAACATTCAAGTAAGCAGAAGTACGGTTATCATCTTTTGTACCAGCATGGTTTTCAAAGTCTTGGTATTTTACAGTGAATAGAGTATTTTCATTTAATTCTCTTTCAAGTTTGTATTCCATACCTTTGTAACCTTCACTTAAGAAAGATACGTTATTGATATCGTATGCTTGTGCACCATAGTTAGTAGCTGCACCAGCTTCTACATCTTTGTAAGTTGCAGATAAACCTAATTTATCAAATTTGATACCATAAGCTACTGCATCATCACCAGATTTATTTTCTTTTGCATATTCAGCGTTCATGCTGATATTTTTTGTGATACCGAAAGAAGTATTCACGCCATAGAACTCTTTATCTTCACCTTGCTTAGCATCAGCTTTCATATAATCAAGGTTCACATCTGCACCAAACAATTCAGTACCGTATTCAGCACCAAATAAGTCTTGTTCTTCAGATGCATGGTTACCATAGAATACTTTTAAACCGCCAACTTCGGAACTAATACCAGTCATTGTATCGTCAATGATTGTACCAGTACCTAAAATTAAATCTTGGCGACCAACTGTATTTTCTAAACCAAGTGCATTAAAGCTTAAGTTTGCAGTATCTAAAACGATACCTTCACTATTTTCGTCATAACTAATGTCACCACTGGACACACGAGTGTTGAATTTTAAGTTGTCAGAAATTTTTCCGTCAAGAGTAACACGTGCTCTGAAATCAGTTTTGTCGCTTTCATCGTTAGAACCATAACGAACACGAGCATCACCAGAAATTTTTACACGTTCTTGTTCAGCTTTAAGATCTTTAACATCTTTACCTAAAGAGTTTAATTCTTTAGCAAATTCTCTCGCTAGTTTTTCAACAGTAGCTTTTTGTTCCCCAGTTAGATCTTGATCCATAGCTTTTGCTACCATTTGAGCCATTTCATAACGAGTAATGTTTTGCTCACCACGGAAAGTGTTATCGCCATAACCTTCAATTACACCTTCTTTAGCTAATTCAACAACTGCATCATATGCCCAATGATCTTTAGATACATCAACGAATGGATTTGCAAATGCTGGTACAGCAAATGCTACAGTTAATGCACTTGTAACGGCAACCTTTAATAATTTTTTGTTCATTTTCGGAAATCCCCCTTGAATAAATTTAAATGTTTTTTCGCTGGTGCAAGCACCGACATTCAAGGTATTTCGTTCATTGTCATCCACTCCGAGTATCCACGTTTCCTCAAAGGTTTCCAACTCACTAAGTCCCTTTTATGTCCCTGCGGCATTTCGCAGGTATGTAGACTAAATTAAATTTATCGGTAGGATTGTCATATGTGTGTAGACTGGTCAGTCATTCATGGTTTTTTAAAAAAGATTTTTGCAAATCTTTTTCGTAATATGTTTTAAATTTTTTTCTTTTGTATCAGGTCACCCGATATACTTACTATACCGTCAAAACTCACTTTCGTCTAGTTTAAATTTTTACCAATTTCGACAAAACTCAAGATAAATCCTTAAAATAACATATCTAGATAAATCTATTCTACTTTTACTTAAGTTAGCTCCTTCTAGTATTATTATATTTCTTAAAACGACTTTCATCTAGTTTGAAATTCTGCCAAGTATGGTAAATCATATCAGTCTTCAGTTATACATTTTCTTTTTCGTAATCATTTTGATTTACCAAATGCTACGTTAGTTATCGGATAAATTTAAAAATAAAAAAGTTGCTAAAACAATGCCTTAAAAGGCATTTATTTTAACAACTTTCCATTTTCAATTTAAATAAAAATCTACACTGTATTTCATTTGTTATTTAATTTAGCGTTTTTACATAGATATTTAAGCGTAATGGACCTGCTGCATTAACATCATCTCCAGCATACGCTGAAATTTCAATTTTCCCGCTTAAATTTTCTATATTATTCACAATATCATAAAATTGCGACCCTGTCATGCTTCCAACAGTCCTTCGAATTGGATCTGGCAATATTCCCTTAGCAATCGCCTTTTCATTTACGTCCGCTAGGAAATCTAATACAACCTGCTCCGCATTATCCCCTTTTTCAACTGAAACAACTTCACTGTAAACAAAGTCATTTTGATTATAGATACGATGGTTAGGATATAACTTGATTTGTACCCTAACTGGTTCACCATAGACAATATTTCCCGCTGCAATAATTCGTACCACAGCTTCCTTTTGTCCTAAAGATGATAATTGTCTCATCGCCTCATTAAATTCAGCTTGAGATAGCCACAAAACTTCAATATCTTCTTTAATAGCCAATCGTTCTAGGATTTGCTTATTTGCCTGATAAACGATATCAGAAAGCATGTGCATGCGTTTATCTTCATTATCGGTATAGGGAACAACGACATTAGTAATAACTTCACCAGCTCGAAAAATAATTTGTCCTTCTCTGACAAATAAAATACCTTTATTAAGTTTTTCTGTTAAAATATTAAGTCGTTCAATATCCGCTTCACGCACAGATTGTTCTTCTGTCAAAGTTGCAACTTTTGCGTCCAAAGCTGTTTTAGCTTGTTCCAATGTATTTTTTGTAACTTCTAATGCTCTAATTTGTTCCTGCGACTGCGCTATATCTTGATTTGCCTTTTCATACGCAGCAGTCACCTTTTCAAGCTCTGCAACTGTTTTCTGCCTCTGTTGATTGGCATTATCCAACTCTGCTTGAATTGTATTTAAATTAAATTCGGTTTCCCGAATTTGTTTATTTAATGCTTCCATTCCAAACAAAGCGACGCGAACATTTTCAGAGGTCATTGCTAAAACTGCAAGCGTTGAGGAAGTAATCAGTATTCCTGTAATAATCGTTACAATAATCGAAGTATGCTTCGGTCTTAATCCAAATATAGATAGTTTTCTCTTGCCGACTTTGCTCCCCAGTTTATCACCAATGTAAGCAATTGCGCCGCCCATAACAATTAGAATAACTACTAAAACAATACCGTACACTGACTCTCCCTCCTTTTATTCTTATTTATTTTGCCGCTTTACGCATTAAATAAATCCCGACAATTAATCCTATGGTATTCGGCATCCAAGCGGCAACTAACGGATTTACCGAACCACCTTGTGCAAGCGTCGAGGAAATTGTCATAATTGTATAGTAAACAAAAATAATAATAATACTTATCCCAAACCCAATAGATGAGCTCGTCCGATTTGGCTGTAAACCCAAAGGCGTCCCAATTAAAGCAAAAATAAACGTTGCAAATGGAATCGTAATTCGTTTATACAACTCTACTTCCAATTCATTTGTATCTACAGATTGCATCTGCATAGCTTTAATTTGATGCCGTAGCTCTCGCATCGTCATTTCATCAGGTTTTTTCTGAGAGCGTATAATTTCATTTGGCGACTGCGAAATCGGTAAAATTTGCTGCGAGAATTTTAATGTACGTTGTACATTCCCCTCTGCCGATAAATCATAAAGAATTCCATTATGCATCGTCCAGTGATCATTACTCCAGTCAGCCTTCTCAGCATTTTGCACTCGCACAAGCGTATCATTTTCAAACTCTTGTATAGAAACACCATACATCGCCATTGTTTGCGCATCATAACGTCGTGCATAAGTCAATCGATTAATCTGTCCTTCTTTTATCTCTTTCAATACGACATGATCTTGTGATTTTGGCGCAGTATTGCCTTTTATTTCAAAGTTAACAACATAACTATATCCTTCATTGGCTCTGGGAACTACATGCTCATTAAATAAAATAGCAAATACACTAACTACAAGTGCAATAATAAATACAGGCATAGCGATGCGATAAAAACTAATTCCACCTGACTTCATCGCTGTTATTTCACTACTTGCCGAAAGCCTGCCAAATGACAATAGCGTTGCTAATAACATCGACATAGGAAAAGTCAAAACAACAATGCTAGGCAGACTATAAATAAAAAGCTTAATAACCGCCTGAATAGAAGCACCGTAATTCGTTACATATTGCGCAATTCTAAAAAGTGTACTTGAACCAATAAAAACGCTAGAAAAGGCAAAAATCCCAAAAATAAAAGTACCTAACATTTCTTTGATGATATATTTGTCTAAAATCCGCATATTCTTCTCCCTCATAGGGTTTTATCCGATGACTAACGGGTGCCCCTCTCTTCAAATAGAAGTAAAAACCACCGTAAGCCTCTGGACTACTTGTCTGCTCGCAGAAGAGTTAAAACTCTCACTGAATCAGCCGTGTTTATCCTAGACGTAAACAGTTTCTTATTTTTTAACGGTTTACCTTTTAGATACTTTCTAAACCTAATACAAACCAAAATTTACTATAGACTAAATTTCTCACCGAGATAGAATTTCCGTGCAATTTCACTAGATGCAATGGTTTGTCTATCTCCCTCAATTAATATTTTTCCCTGATTTAATATATAAGCACGATCAACAATGCTAAGCGTCTCTCTTACATTATGATCAGTGATTAATATCCCAATACCACGTTCGCGCAGATAGGCAATAATATCTTGAATATCTGCAACTGCAATCGGATCGACTCCAGCAAAAGGTTCATCTAAAAGAATAAAATTGGGGTCTGTAGCTAAGCAACGAGCAATTTCCACCCGCCTACGCTCCCCGCCCGATAGTTCAGTTCCTTTTCTATCACGCACATGAAGCACATGAAATTCCTTTAATAAATCTTCCACTTTTATTTTTCGGTCATTTCTGCTCATTGGCGTTGTTTCAAGTATCGCCATAAGATTATCTTCAACAGTAAGCTTCTTAAAAATAGAAGCCTCTTGTGCCAAGTATCCCACCCCATATTTGGAGCGCCTATACATAGGTAAATGCGTAACACTTTCTCCTGAAATAGAAACATCTCCACTGGTGGGTCTTTCTAGCCCAACAATCATATAGAACGTTGTCGTCTTTCCAGCTCCATTTGGCCCCAACAAGCCAACAACTTCCCCTTTTTCAACCCGAATGGAAACTCCGTCAACAACATTACGTTTTTTGAAAGTTTTAATTAAATTTGCAGTCTCAATAAACATGAATCCGCCTCACTTTGCGGTTATTTTTCATTTGGTTTAATCACTAATTCACTCTGATTACTTTGTGAGGCTGGCTTTTCTTCCAAATACATCGTTAATGTTTTACCTCGTAAAGTATTATTGTCTTGAACAGCCACTGCATTACCAGCAAGGACAATCTTTCCTTGCTGCCCTTCTCCACCATAATAAGTTGCAACATCGCCTGTAGCATCAAGATTGCGCGTTTGGCTTACAATATGGACGTTTCCAGTAGCAACTGCTCGATTTTCTTTAACAAAATGCTCTAGCTTCTCAGATGTCATTACTCCGTCTGGCATAGAAATCTTAGCATTGCTATTAATCAACACATAATCTTGATCTAAGAAATAGTCCACCTGTGGTCCAGTTAGCGTACTTGTTCCTTTCACGAGTACAACATCTCCAACTGCTATAACATGTTTATTGTCAATAGACCTAACATTTGCTGCCGTTAAATCCATATCCTCTTTAACCATATGGACGCCGCCATCGATTTCAGCTTCCTTACTTTTTGTATTATAAGTTGCTTTCATGCCAGTTACGACCGCGTTCTCTTGTACCATTTTTACAGAGCCCGTAGCTGTCATCATACCAGTCGTCGAATCATACTCAATCACATCTGCCGATAAGTCTATAGGCTTATCATTTGCGGCATATAACGGTGAAGCAATAGCCATACATAACATTGTTGTTAAACACATTTTTTTCAAATTCATTACTCTGCACCACCTTTTATTACATGAGCATTTCCTTCTACTTTTACTTTATTCATTCCCGAATCAGTTTCCATCTTATCACCAGTAATCACAGTATCTGCTTGAACAATTTTAATATTTCCCTCTCCGGAAAATTTTTGGATACTATTTTGCCATAAAACTTGATCTGCCGTAAAGTTAGACCCATCATTTCTGGTCGCAATTACTTTTTCTGTAATAATAATATCATGCGTTTTATTATCATACACTGCAGTTGGTGCTGTCAAGTTAATGTTATTCCCATCGTCTTGATAAAAAACGCCTTGAATATTTTTCAATGTAACATTTTTCGTTTGTGGATCAATCGTGATCGTTTCAGCTGTAAGATCCCAAATCTTTTTGCCATCTTTTTCTTCGCTCAATGTATTCCCTTCATATGTTAGGATTTTTTGAGCTTCGTCTTCTTCCTTTTGAACATGAATTTGCGTGTTGTCAGAAAAAGCCCAGTACAAAACACCACCAACAGCCAAAAAAGTACAGATAAACAATGTCATTACTGATTTATTCATGCTTACCTGCTCCCTTCTTCGCATGATGTTTTCCCGCTTGTTTTTCTTCATTTAGCGGAGTGTTCCAACGCTTTTGAAACCACATCCATTGACTTGGATTCTCGCGAATTACCGATTCAATCAAATTTGTCATTTTTACTGTAATGTCATATAAATCTTGTTCTTCATTTCCTGTGTCATTAAAATAAAAGGGTTCATGCACCTGTGCTATATGCTTTCCATTTTTATCCCTTAACATGAACACAGGTACAATTGGCGATTTAAATCGTTTTGCAAAAACCGCTGGTCCTAAAGGCGTCGACGCTGGGATGCCAAGAAAATCAATAAATGCCCCTCCTGGGCCAGCATCTTGATCGGCTAAAAAGGCTAATACTCTACCTTTTTTCAACGCTTTTGCCGCTCCTACTAATTCAGTTGTACCTCGCGAAAATATTTCCATGCCCACCATTTCGCGATACTCATTTAAAAGTCTTGTATGCTGATCATTGGGTTGACGTTTAATAACACTTGACAAAGGTAATCCCGCATAAGCAAGCACTGCACCGAGCCATTCCCAGTTACCAATATGTGCCGTTAACAAAACAACACCATGTCCTTTTGCTAAAGCATCCTCAAAACGTTCTAAGTGATTTATTGTAATAAAATCTTGATAATTTTCTTTTGTTAATTTAGGCGTTCTAAGTATCTCTACAAAATTCTTCCCAATATTATCGAACATCTTTCTTGCTAAACTATCGGCCTCTACTTTTGAGATATTTAAACTACGCATCATTTGCCTTGTCGCACGATTTCGTTGTTTCGCCGCAATATAATAATACAACTTGCCTAATATTCGTCCAGTACTTAGAACTAAACCATAAGGTAATAAACACAAAAAGCGGCTGAGTGCTTTAAAAAACCAATATTGCATATAACCGCCATCCTTTCCAATATACAAAAATCAGGGCGAGAAACCCCGCCCACACCATAACCAACAAATCAATGAATCGTAATCTTATTTCAACTATTGTTTTGTTTCCAGCAATGGCTGTCTTGTAAAATAAGTTTCAATGAGACTGTCCCATTTTCCTTGTGATTTTAAAATCATTTCAACAATTTCTCTTACTGCACCTTTGCCGCCTTCTTTTCTTGCAACAAAATGCGCAACTTCTTTTACTTCATATGCAGCATTATCTACTGCACAGGCAAGTCCTACTTGAAGCATTACCGGCAAATCGATTAAATCATCCCCAACATATGCGATCGTATCATCTTCTAGATGATACTTTTCTTTCAACATATGAAAGGCTGATAATTTATTTGACACCCCTTGATACACTTCCGTAATATTGAGCTCTTGACTACGTATTTTGACAATTTCCGAAGTTCTTCCAGTAATAATCGCTGTCTTTATTCCTGCTTTATGCAGCAAGCTAATTCCAAGTCCATCTTGGCAGTTAAAGTTCTTCATAAGTTCCCCTGTAGTTCCTACTACAATAGTTCCATCAGTAAGTACGCCATCTACATCAAAAATCACCATTTTTATCCGAGTGGCACGTTTACTATAGTACATTATACCACTCCTTGACGCAATAAGTCAGTAAGATGCAAAATACCAATCGGTTCTTTTTTCTCATTGATCACTGGTAGTACTGTAATTGGTCTTGGCTGGTGCTTTTCCATAAGATGAAGTGCAGCAGCAGCCAGTTTTTCTTTTGTAATCGTTTTTGGATTTGGCGTCATGATTTTTGCAACGGCTTCATCAAGGAATTGATGTCCTTTTTCAATACTGCGCCGAATGTCTCCATCTGTTACAATTCCAACTAAAATACCATTTTCATCAACAATAGAAGTCGCACCTAAGCCTTTTTCCGTCATTGTAAAAATAGCTTCTTTTACCGTTTTATCTCGACCAATGACAGGATTATCTTCGCCACTATGCATTGCATGTTCCACATTTAACAACAGCTTTTTCCCTAGCGCACCACCTGGATGAAATAATGCAAAATCTTGTGGAGTAAAATTGCGTTCTGATAGCAAAGCAACAGCTAATGCATCTCCCATCGCAAGTGTAGCTGTCGTGCTAGCCGTTGGAGCTAATCCCAAAGGACAGGCTTCACGCTCTACACTAATATCTATAAACACTTCTGCATGATCAACCATCGTAGATTTTCTACGTCCACACATCGCGATAATCGGTGCACCAATTCGCTGAATAATCGGTAAAATATTTACCACTTCAGCACTTTCACCGCTGTTCGATATCGCAATGACGATATCATGGCAAGTCACCATCCCTAAATCGCCATGAAAAGCTTCTGCTGGATGAAGAAAGAAGGATGGTGTTCCCGTACTCGCAAACGATGCAGCAATCTTTCTGCCAATGATTCCCGATTTGCCCATGCCTGTTACAATAACTTTTCCTCTGCAAGCCAGAATCATTTCTACAGCTCTATTGAACTCTTCATCAATTCGAGGAATTAATGCTTTTATTGCTTCAGCTTCAATATTTAAAACATCTATTGCTTGTTTATTAGACATTTTTCTCCGCTCCCTATGGATATTTTTAAACTTTTATTACTTATGTTTACGTACAACTTCATCAATTGCTAATGCATCTTTTAAAAGTGCTTCTAACTTATCTACATAAACCATATTCGGCCCATCACAAAGTGCCTCTTCCGGATTGTCATGTACCTCCATAAAGAGTGCATCAACGCCTACAGCTACAGCACCACGTGTTAAGTATTCAACAAACTCACGCTGTCCAGCAGAAGATGTCCCGGCTCCACCTGGCAATTGAACGCTATGCGTTGCATCAAAAACTACCGGATACCCAAAAGAACGCATAATCGGGAAGCTGCGCATATCTACAACTAAATTGTTATAACCAAAGCTTGCGCCCCGTTCCGTTAATAAAATATTTTCATTGCCAGCCTCACGAATTTTACGTGCTGCATTCTCCATATCTTTCGGCGATAAGAATTGGCCTTTCTTAATATTTACCGTTTTCCCTGTTTTAGCCGCCGCATTTAATAAATCCGTCTGTCGGCATAAAAAGGCTGGAATCTGCAATACATCAAGTACTTCAGCAGCAGCCTCTACTTGTGTTATACAATGAATATCACTAACAATTGGAACTTGTAACTCATCTTTAATCGTTTTTAAGATTTTAAGACCTTCTTCAAGTCCTGGTCCGCGAAAAGCTGTATAAGATGAACGATTCGCTTTATCAAACGAAGCTTTAAAAATATACGGAATTCCTAAACGAGTCGTAATTTCTTTTATTGCACGACCAATCTTTAAACTTCGTTCTAGTCCTTCTATTACACACGGTCCTGCTAAAAGTGCAAGAGGTTGTCCTGCACCAATCTTTACTGAGCCAATTTGAACTGTATTCATTATAATCCCTCCACAATTTCTTTTTTTAACAATTGATTCACTTTTTCTAAATCTTCCATAGTATCTACACCAATGAAATGAAAATCTGTTTTTAACACTTTAATTTTATAACCATTTTCCAAGGCCCGAAGCTGCTCTAATGATTCGCTTTTCTCTAACGGAGTTGATGGCATAGCTGCAAATTTAAGTAAAAAATCACGACGATATGCATAAATTCCAATATGTTTATAAACAGGAATTTCATCTGCCTTACGCGGATATGGTAAAAGCGACCTGGAAAAATATAAAGCATAGCCTTGTAAATCTGTCACTACCTTTACATTGTTTGGATTATTTTGCTCTGCCTCTGGAATAGGCGTCATTAAGGTAGCCATATTTAATTCACTATCTTTTTCAAAAATTTCGGCTAAATTATCAATAATGCTAGGTTCGATTAATGGTTCATCGCCTTGTACATTAATGATTACATCAACATCGGGATATTTTTGCGCTACTTCTGCCAATCTATCCGTCCCCGTCGCATGCTCGGGCGATGTCATAACAACAGATCCCCCAAAATTTTTCACTGCTGCAAAAACTTTTTCATTGTCCGTAGCAACTAAAACTTCATTCGGTAGCTTTGCTAAGCTTGCACGTTCATATACACGTTGAATCATCGGTTTGCCTGCAATATCAGCAAGCGGCTTACCTGGCAGACGTGTAGATGCGTATCGCGCAGGAATTACACATAAAATCTTCATCGTTTCATCTCCGAAAAATAAAGCTTATCGCTTTTTGTTTTTTAAACTTGTTTCAATCAATTGAATAAATTCATGATAGCCATCAATAAATCCAATTTCCATGCTTAACACATAGACTGGCAAATCACGACTAGAATGAATGAATTCAGATGGTATTTTTACTAAATCTTTTTCTGTTATAATAAGTGCTTCTGATCCAGATTCAATGGCATTATCCATAATAATTTGCATTTCTGCCATCGTATAATCATGGTGGTCAGCAAATCTGACACTTTCAATCACTTGTGCGCCAACGTCATTAATCGTCTGTTCAAAGGATGCTGGATTTCCTATAGCTGATACCGCTGTAACCTTTTTCCCTCGTAAACTATCAATTGAAGTGATATGCGTTGAGGCGCCCTTATACCAATCAGCAACTTCAACAAAGTATTTTGGACTATGCACACTTGTCACAATTAATGCTTTTTCATTATATTTTTTCACTGTATTTTTAATGATGTTACAAGCATCAGGAGCCGCTTGGTCAACTTTTGTCAATAAGCAAACATCGGCTCGATTTAAATGGTTTAACGGCTCACGTAAAGTTCCTCGCGGTAACATGTAATTATTACCAAAGATATTAATAGCATCAATAAGCAAAATATCTAAATCGCGAACCAAGCGCCAATGTTGATAACCATCATCAAGAATAACGACGTCAGCATGAAGCTGCTCAACAGCATATTGTCCTGTAACGGCTCTATCCGCCCCAATTAACACAGGGACCTTTGGTAAGTTTTTCGCTAGAAGAAAAGCTTCATCACCAGCTTCGGTTGCTGACATGTAAATTTTTTCCCCATCAGAAACAACACCAACTTCACCTTTCCATTTTGCTCGATACCCGCGATTTAAAATCACTACCTTATATCCCATATCGCGAATCGCGACAGCTAATCGCTGCGCAGTTGGCGTTTTTCCCGTCCCACCAACTGTGATGTTGCCTAAACTAATGACATGACAATCAAGTTTATATTGTTTTAGCAACCCCCAACGATAAAACGCTAACTTTAAATCCAAGAGCTGACAATAAATGAAAGAAAAAAAGTATAGCACCATCATGAAAATATTTGCAATAACCCCTTTTGTTTCCCCATGTACCAGCTTATATAAGTAACTCTGGATATTTTCGATAATATCATCGCTTTTATTAATATTGTGTACAGTAGATTTCCTTTTATATTCTTCAAGCACCTCACGCAAAATTACTGCACTCTTACGTGATGCACCCTGATTTTCACGTACAATTGATAGCGTTTCATCTTCCATCGCTTTTTTTGCCTCAGGCTGCTCTAACAATCTAAGCACGGCTTGAGTTAAATCTTCTGCATTCTTTACTGTTAAACATGCTTTACGCGCTGAAAATAACGCATACGTATCTTTAAAGTTAAACATATTAGGCCCAACAATAATCGCTTTACCATGCGCCGCTGGCTCTAATATATTGTGTCCACCATGCGAAACTAGACTTCCTCCCACATAAACAATATCCCCGACACCATAAATTTTACCCAATTCACCAATCGTGTCTAAGATAACAATATCATGCTGATTTGTTAGTTTCTCTTTTAATGCAGTCCGTTTCGATGCCCGAAAATGATAATGCTGCGCTAAGTCAACGATCTCGTCCGCTCGCATAATATTACGTGGCGCAATAATTAATTTCACCTTTGGAAACCGTTCACGAATCCTACTAAAAGATTTAAAAATAACCTCTTCTTCACCATTATGCGTACTACCAGCAAGCAAAATCATCTCACAATTGGCAAGTCCCATTTCCTCACGCAATATCTTTTTTTCATTTTCCGTGATATCGGTATAGGTTTGATCAAATTTTGTATTGCCTGTTACCGTAACAAGTTCTGGTGGTGCGCCCAGTTGACCGATATACTGTGCATCAATTTCTGACTGCATACAAAATTTGCTTACTGTTCCAATCATATCTTTTAACACGCCACGCAAATGATGATATCGTCTTACACTTTTGTCACTAATCCGCCCATTCACCATCATCACCGGAATCTTGTACTTACGCGCTGCTTTCAAGAAATTCGGCCACAGTTCTGTTTCTACAGGTAAGAATACACTTGGCATAACTTTCCTTACTACTCCGCTACTAAGCCATGGTAAATCTAACGGAAAATAAATAATGCTATCTGCATCTTTTACAATCCGCTTTGCCATGGCATAACCGTTATTCGTCACAACGGAAACTAAAATTGGCTTTTTGGGAAATTCCTTGCGGAATTCCTTAATCAATGGGCTCGCCGCTACGATTTCTCCTACAGACGCCGCATGTACCCATATACAATTTTTCTTGGCAACAGGGTCAAGAATATGCGGTGGCAAAAGGCCAAAACTCTGCTTGAACCGTTCCCAAAAACCATCTTCCCGCATCGTCCGAATTACAAAAATCGGCAATGCAATGATAACCAATAGAATGGCTGCTATATTGTATATTATTTGCATGTTTCTACCTCACAATTCTTATCGACTTATCTGCTCTTATTAAACTGAATCTGATACAAACTGCTATACAATCCGCCTAAAGCAAGCAATTCCTCGTGTGTACCACGTTCTACAATCTTACCTTTCTCCATAACCAAAATCATATTCGCTTTTAGAATCGTTGATAATCTATGCGCAATTACAAAAGAAGTACGCCCAACCATCAATTGATCCAAAGCGGCCTGTACCAGCTTTTCACTCTCTGTATCAAGTGCAGATGTTGCTTCGTCAAGAACTAAGATACGAGGGTTTTTTAAAATAGCACGCGCAATCGCTAATCTTTGTCTTTGACCGCCTGACAGACTAGACCCGCGTTCACCAATCTGCGTTTGATACCCTTCCGGCATTGCCATAACAAACTCATGGGCATTTGCCGCTTTAGTTGCTGCAATCACTTCTTCTTCTGTGGCATTTAAATCACCGTAAAGTATATTTTCATAAACCGTCCCATTAAATAAAACAGTTTCCTGCGGTACAATCCCAATTTGCTCTCGTAGCGAATGCATCGTTACTTCTCGAATATCTATATCGTCTACAAAAATCGCACCAGCCGTTGGATCATAAAAGCGCGGTAATAAATTTGCAATCGTCGTTTTGCCTGCGCCACTTGGGCCGACGATCGCAACCATCTGTCCAGCTTTTGCCTCTAAGCTTACATTATCCAAAGCCATTTCGCCTTCTTTATAGGCAAAACTCACCTCTTTAAAACTAACCTTGCCTTCAATTTTTGCCAACGGTTTAGCATTCGCTTTATCGGTAATTTCCGGTGTAGTGTCAAGTACTTCAAATACACGCTCTGCGGCTGCCATCGCTTTTTGGATATTCCCAAATACACGGCTTAAACGTTTAATTGGATTTGCCAGATTTACTGCATAAATTAAAAATGCCATCAAAGCTCCCGCCGTTAAGTTACCATGGATTACTTCAAGTCCACCATACCAAATAATCACCATAACACCAATCGCTGCTAAAAACTCAACCACTGGCGTTAACGTTGCCATAATCTGCGTATTTTTCATTTGCGCCGAAAAATTAGAATAATTTTCTTTTTTAAACCGTTCTATTTCATAGTCTTCCCGAACAAAGGATTTTACTACACGAACTGATGCAATAGCCTCCTGTAAAACAGAGGTGATGTCAGCAATTCTTTCTTGCATAACAAAGCTAGTCTGTTTTAGGCGTCTGCCAAAAATTTTCATCGCATGTGCAATCACAGGCATAGTAATCAGCGTCAATAAAGAAAGCTTCCAATGTAAGTAAAACATTGTCCCTAAGGAGCCAATTAAAATAGCCCCTTCGGTAACCAACTCAACCATACTGTCAACAAGGGCAGTTTGCAAGGCAGCTACATCATTTGTAACATAACTCATGATCGTACCAGTTTTGCGTTTCTCATAATAAGAAAGCGATAACTTTTGTAAATGCCGATATAATACTTCGCGGATATCAATAATAATTTTTTGTGCAATATAACTCATTAAGTAGGTCTGTCCATAAAAGAAAATTCCACGAAAGAAAAATACAACTACGATTCCTATCGCTATGCTATTGAGCATCATTAAATTACGCTGTGCCAACACTTCATCGATAACATCTTTTACTACCCAAGGAACATATAAATTTGCCGCAGCAGCTAAAACAATACAAACAACAGCTAATAAAAAGCGTGGAATATATGGTTTTGCATACATCAGTAACCGTTTATAAGTATTCATAAAATTCTCCTATCTTTTTTTCGCTGCATTTAATACAACTTGTGCTGCTCGTTTTACCGCCCCACCAGCACCAAGTTTCTCTTTTACTACTAGTAACTCTTTACGCACCTTTTCTCCTTGTTCACTTGAAGGTAAAAGTGCCAAGGTCTCTCTTGCAATATTATCAGCATTGACTTCATATTGCAATAATTCAGGAATAATGCGTTTGCCAGCGACAATATTCGGTAAGCTGATATTGGGTATTTTTACCAATAATCGGCCGATAAAATACGTCATCGCTGCCATTTTGTAAATAACGACCGTTGGTAAACCTAAAATTGCAGCTTCAAGTGTAACCGTCCCTGAAGCCGCAATTGCCGAATCAGCAATCGCCATTAAATCGTATGTATTTTCAAACGTCAATTTTACATTCACGCTGTATTGTTTTATCATACCTTGCAACATTTCCTGGGAAATTGTCGATGCTACAGGCAATATAAATTGACATTCTGGATAAATTAATTTTATTTTTTCGGCACTTTTGAGCATCACCGGTAATAAATTCTCAATTTCATGCTTGCGACTTCCAGGCAATAATAAAATAACAGGATGATTCGAATTGATACCAAAAAACTTATACGCCTTTTCTTTATCCATCGAAGGTTTTATGATATCAATTAAAGGATGGCCAACAAACTCTACATCCGCACCAGCTTTTTGATATACCTCAGCTTCAAATGGGAAAATGGAGGCAATCTTATCTACAATCTTCGCTACCGACTTTGCCCGTCCTTTTCGCCAAGCCCAAGCAGATGGGGGAATATAAGAAACTACAGGGATACCTAATTCACGAGCTTTTGGCGCTAATCTCATGTTAAAATCCGGATAATCAATTACTAATAATACATCCGGCTGCTCTTTTTTCATTAAATCAATAAGCTCATCACGCAAACGAAAAAAACGAGGCAAATTTTTTACTACCTCGACAAATCCAATAATGCCAAGATCCGCAATATCATGTACAATCTCAACTCCCGCCTTACGCATGGCCTGCCCACCCATACCAAAAATACGAATATCTGGCTCTAATTCTTTTAATGCATCTGCAATACTAGCACCATGCAAATCACCGGAAGCTTCACCTACCGATATCATGACCTTGTGCATCTTATTTCCCCTCCGTTGCTTCAATCTTTTTACTATAATCAAAAAAGCGCAAAAGGACGCTACGCTTTTAGCATCCTTCGCGCCCTATTATCATTATTTACATCGCTAGAATTGTTATTCCATTTTCATCCGCAAATTGAATAACTTTTTCTCTATCTACAACAAGTGTTCTCCCAGCCTCTATTACAAGTGCTACAGCTTTCGCCTCGCACATAGATTTCAATGTATCAAGACCAATCGCTGGAACATCAAAACGATTGTCTTGTTTTGGTTTTGCAACTTTAGCTACAGTTACTTTGCCGCGTCCTAATTGCCCACCACGTTTAATACATTCATCCGTGCCTTCAATTGCCTCCACTGCCATAACAGCCAAATCTTTAACAACAACTGTTTGTCCAATGTCTAATCCGCCAATGGCCTTTGCCATTTTAAAGCCAAATTGCATATCATCCTTTTCTGCTTGCGTAGGCTCACGTTTTGTCAACACTCCTGGCGCTGGCATTAAAAACCGAATAAGCGCAGTTTGATCGAACGCCGTCATTCCTTCTGCTGCTAATTCACGAACAAACGCTAACATTAATGTATCATCACTATTGTCAGGTAAAGAAGACAATAATTTTTGCATACGTGCATCCAAGATAACTTTACCATTAAACATCAATTCTTTCGTTACCTTGCCAATCATCGTAACTTTTTCAACTTGGTTTTCTTTTAAAAAAGCAAAGATTCTCTCAAGATCGCCAACCTGAATTTGTGCAAATGTATCTGAAACTTGAGCTAGTCTTGCATCTACGCCCTCTACTAGCCCTACTGCGACTATCGAAAACCCCATTTTACGCGCCGCACAAGCAATTTCTACTGGCAACTTGCCAATGCCTGCTAGTAAACCTATTTTCTCCACATTCTTATCCTCCGAATAAAACAGTTTTTATTCGCCAACTTCTTTACGTCCACGGCAAATTCCCCGTTCAGCATTACGCAAGAATCTTAAAAAATGATCCACTTCCGAGCAAGAATCCACTTCCTGTTCAATCATAGCAATCGCTTGCGCTAAGCTTAATCCCGAACGATACAATAATTTATAAGCTTTTTTTATGCTGCGCCTTGATGCAATCGGAATACCCGCCCTTGACATACCAACGCTGTTTAATCCCGAAACCTTTGCCGGATGTCCATCAACGATTGTATAAGGTACAACATCCTGCACTACTTTCGATGCCCCACCAATCATCGCATTTCGTCCAACTTTTACAAACTGATGTACACCAGTCAGTCCACCGATAACAGCGCGATCTTCTACGATTACATGTCCCGCAAGTGTAGCTGCGTTTGACATAATTACATTGTTGCCAACGACACAATTATGCGCAACATGCGTATAAGCCATCATTAGACAGCTGCTGCCAATTCGCGTTTCTTCACCTTCACCAGTTGCACGGTTTACCGTTGCACATTCGCGAATTTTTGTATTATCACCAATAAATACATAAGATTTTTCACCAGCAAATTTCAAATCTTGTGGTTCTGCACCAATTGACGCACCTGGGAAAATAACGCAATTTTTGCCGATGCTTGTCCACCCATCTATTACAACATGAGCCCCTATCTTTGTTCCATCGTCAATAACGACATTTTCTCCAATTACTGCGTACGGTCCAATTTCAACATCCTTGCCAATACGCGCCATTGGATGAACTACGGCAGCTTCATGTATCTTATGCAATGCGATAACCTTTTCTGCTTTCATCACCATGTCACTCCTTCTTAAAATAGTATGTGAACGTCTAACGTATCATTTTCTTTAACGTTTATATAGTCCAGTTAGTCAGTCTAAATTAAACATCCAATAAACCGGCTTAATTCGTCATTTTTGCGAATAATTTCTATTATTGCTAACGTTTTCACCAAAAATCCACCAAATATCTTGAATTTATTTCTTTTCTGGGGCTTTTAATGCAAAAGTAAATTCTCCTTCTGCTACCAATTGTTCCTCTACATAAGCTTGGCAAAAAATCTTTCCAATAGAGCCACGCACTTTTATCAATTCAGCCACCATACGTAATTGATCTCCTGGAATCGCAGGTTTTCTAAATTTCACGCGCTCCATAGCTCCAAAATAAGCAATTTTTCCGCGATTCTCTTCTGGATAAAGCATTGCCACTCCACCAACTTGCGCCATTGCTTCCAGAATAAGTACTCCCGGCATGACCGGCTGCCCCGGAAAATGCCCTTGGAAATGAGCTTCAGTCATTGTAACATTTTTAATGCCTACAGCCCTTTTCATCGGCTCTAATTCAATAATTCTATCCACTAATAAAAATGGATAACGATGTGGTAAAATTTCTTGTATTTCTGTTACATTTAACACCATTTAAAATCCTCTCCTTACTCCACGAAACCTTTTATTTTTCTTGCCAATGATGTATTAAGCGCGTGACTTGACTTCACTGCAATGATATGCCCACGTATATTTCCAGCTAAACGCATATCCCCAACAACATCTAAGACTTTATGGCGAACCAACTCATCTTCATATCTAAGTGGATTTAACGCTTTTACCTCATCATATACAATGACATTCTCAATAGAACCACCTAAACCTAACCCCATCTTTTGCAATGCTTCAATTTCCTTTGTAAAGGCAATTGTACGTGCTGGTGCAATTTCCTTAGTAAAAGTCTCCGCGTTGATCTCAATATCGCAATACTGTACACCCAACATCGGATGTGGATTTACTGAAGTAAATGAAATTCTAAAACCATCATAAGGAATAACCGTAATAAATTTATCTTTTTCACGTGCTGTATACACTTTATCAATTACAATAACCTGACGCTTGGCCTCTTGCTCTACAAGTCCTACATCTTTAATTAAATTAACAAAAACAATCGCACTTCCATCCGCGACCGGTGGTTCTGGTGCATTCATTTCTATATAGCAGTTGTCCAACTGCATTGCATTGCATGCCGCCAACAAATGTTCCACCGTAAAAACTTTTGCCTCGCCATTTTCCAACGTTGTTGCTCGCATTGTAGCAGTAACATTGTCAGAAATAGCAGCAACTTGTGGACATCCTGGCAAATCTACGCGAACGAAAACAATTCCCGTATTTGCAGGCGCTGGTTTTATTGTAACCGTCACTTCACATCCCGAGTGCAAACCAATACCTGTATATGTCGCATTCTTTGCAATCGTAGTTTGATACTGCATAAAAAAATCCTCCTGACATGATAACCTTTGTTTATTCTACAAAATATTAGCGACTACTGCAAGCTTTACCTTGAAAAATGAATAAAAATACGTAAATATTCTAAATAAAACCAATCATTAGCTTTAAATTGTATTCATTTGATAATCAATGAGATCTTTGTATGTTTTCCCTATTGTCGACTGTGGATTCGCGAAAATCTCAATAGGTTTTCCACTCTCTACAATCTTTCCTTTATTCATGAGAAGAATGCGATCGGCCACTTTTAATGCAAAAGACAATTCATGCGTTACTACGAGCATTGTACTGGCTCTATATTTTGCCAGTTCTTCCATGATAACTAAAACTTCCCGAACTAAAATTGGGTCAAGCGAGGCGGTGGGTTCATCCCATAAAATTAATTCCGGTTCAAAGGCTAAGGCCCTAGCGATTGCGACGCGCTGCTGCTGCCCACCTGATAGCTCTCTCGGTTTATAATTCATATATCTTCCCAGCCCCACTTTTTCTAGAATTGCAACAGCACGTTTTTTTGCCTCATCATAAGAAACCCGCCCCATTACTAATCCTAGCATCACATTTTCCAGTGCAGTAAGCCTAGCAATCAAATTAAAATGCTGAAAAACATATCCAATTCGTTTTCGCATTGCCAATAATTCATTTTTATGCAACCCCGTAATATCTATGCCATCGAAAAAAACAGTGCCAAAATCAGGTTCAACAAGACGATTGATCATTCGGATTGTTGTAGACTTTCCACACCCAGACGGCCCCATAATCACAACCGTTTCTCCTTTGTCCGCATGTAATGCTAAGTGATCAACAGCCCTAACATCACCAAAGTCTTTTGTTAAATCTTTGATTTCCAGCAAAAAATCATCCCCTCTATTTGAATAACAATCTTCGTCGATTCAATTTTTGTAATAACCCTGGTCTTGCATTTGGAATAACAATTTCTCGCATGATTTCATCAAAGCTCATCCCTAGGGATTCTGCTGCTAGTATTTCCTCTCGTTCTATTGGACTGATTTTTTCACTATAAAAATCCATAAATATACCTAACAAAGCACCAATGATTGGGATCATATAAAATGGAACATACGGGATTCCACCACCTGCTAATAAAAATATCGTACTTAGCAGAATTGCACCTAAAGCCATTCCATAAATTTTATCAGCCGTGAAGAACCCATTTTTTTTATCATCTATTCGCATCTTTAGCGCTGCCATGATAGAGGTATGATCTAGCGCCAGTAAAACCAATGTCAATACAAGCGCTGTAAGCCCGGCTAAGACTGCTTGAACTTCATTTAAGACTTGGTATACCTGCAAATAAATATTCGGCTCTATAACGCCTAAATCAGCTTGTAATACACCAACACTTTCATGACCTACCGCCTGAATAACGATTGGCTTTAAATCTGTTAATGCAATGTTACGATCTAAAAGGAATTGTAATCTTTGCCCCAAAGAAAAATGCCCCGCCATTAATTTATCCAATAACTTAACAGAAGCATAAATTTCTTCATCTTTCATATTGGGAATTGATGCCGCCATATAGCGCAATTCTGTTGCTGCTTGCTTTAAATCAGCTTCGGCAATATCCGTAAGTTTTGTTTCTAAGTTCACCAAATTATTTTCAGCCGAACTATGGTTAATGCTTTTTAATATTTCGGTAATACCTTTCCCTTCTTGTGTTAATCCATTAAGAACGCTTTGTGCCTTTACTGCATCATCATGCATTTCATCCATGCCAGTTAACAATTGCTGAAAATTTTCCAATTTATTTTGTGTTACCTCCAATGCTTGTATGGATGAGGTAACGTCGGCATTAAAAATTTGAATCAATTTTAACCCTGTATGCAATGTTTTAATAGAGTTTATGGAGCTTTCCAATTGATTCTTTACGCCTTTCACATCAATAGAACTAATATCAATCGTGGTTTTATTTAATATGGCTACTGCATCATTCATTCTATTCAATGTTTTTTCTAAACGCTGGCTATTGTTATTATATCCGTCAATCGCCTGCCGCACTGTTTTACTGACCTGCACAGTATCTTTTGCTAGATCAGGAACTTTTTCAAATAATCCAGCTGCTTTTTCAATTGCATTTGCTAATCTTATCCGAGGATTTTGATATTCAACTTTCCCTACAAAGCCTTGTACCTTTTCCCCTTCTATTTTATAAATTCGATGATCCTTTATTTTTTCAGAATCGCCTTGCGTAATTACGGCCTGTGCTGTACCATCATTATTTAATTCTTCTACAATTGCAATAACATTACCTCGCAAAAAATCATCGCCAATTTGCGGTTCACGAATCGAAGTCCCTTGCAAAAGCATCAAATCACCTTTGCGAATTTTGCCTGACTCCTCAGGATAGATCGTAATCTTCGTCATATAAGCAAGAAAAAACTTTCTCATTTCCTGCATCGTGCTTACAGCATAGGCCATCTCATCTGCTTTTTCATCAATAGAAACATAATAAAGCATCGTAGGATGTAATTTTTCTGTTATATCATCGACGATAATCCCTGCCAAACGAACTGGATTTTCGGCTTCTGCCCCTGCCGGGAAATTAACTTCTAGTACTTGATAAGAATTTAATTCATTCTCCACCTGCTCAGTTGCCGCCGCAATTTTATCAACACCTTCTAAGACAATCCCAATCGATGCCCCAAGTCGATAGACAAAAGTAACACCATCAATTGCCTCAAATCGTTTCATCATCATATCTACAGCCCCATTGGGAACCCCACGAATGCTTAGGCGTGGCTCAGTTATAATACTTACACCCGTAACTCCATAAATCGCTGAAAATAAACGATCAATATTTTCATAAATTTCTTTCGTTTTGCCTCCTGGAGGCAATGCGATGAAAAAATTGGCCTTCCCTCCAATCGATGGTGCCTCTTTAAATTTTGATCCAGGAAAATTTGTCTCCAGCATTTGTTGCATTTGTATTTTCCCTTCTTCTCTACTCTCTTCTCTAACTTGAACAAGCAAATCGTATTCTCCATAGTCCCCGGTTAAACTTGTCAATGTTTCCTGAAAGTAAAGATTAGCACCCAAAGATATTCCTTTAGCAACTAAAGCACTTAATAATATGCTAACTAACAATAAGATAAATATATCGTTACGAAAAAAATTATTTTTCATCCCCAGCACTCCATTTCCAAATCAAAACAAGATAATTTTACTTCATTATAGTTTTGATAAATCTGCTGGATTCGATACACAATATTTACACGATTTAAAAAATAAAAAATACCAATCCATATTTTAAGCGGATTGATATTTTTTTAGCCGACGGCTAACCTGCTCTAAGATTCCCAACTTCTATAGTAGGAGTATACTCCAGAGCACAGGCGAGCGGCTAAGCCCTTGGATAAGGTCGGCTAAGATTTAGGTGGAGTGAAAACTCCATCTAAATCAAGTCTACTTTATTTTTTAACGTTTCTTCAGTATATTTCCAGCGATTATGAAGCCAGAACCATTCTTCAGGATGTTTCCGAATATGATTTTCAATAATTGTATTCAATAACTGTATCATCCTTATTATGTCTTTAGTTTTATCATTTGTTTCTTCTACGTAAACAGGTTTCTGACAAGTTATCGTATAATATCCATCTTTATCTTCCGTAATAAAAGTTGGTACAATCGGTGCTTTTTTCATTCTCGCCAAAAAAGCTGTCCCCTGTGGGCAAGATGCCTCTCGATGAAAAAACGGCAGAATAACGCCATCTTCTGCAGCATCTTGATCCATTAATATTCCAATGATCATGCCTTGCCCCATTAATCGAATCATTTCCCTGACACCGCTCTTATATGTAACATGCATCCCCGACAATGTACGATATTCGTTAATAAACCTATCCATTGCCAAATTCGCCTGTTTCTGTGCAACTCCAACTAACGGATATCCACTCGCGGCTAATGCTGCTCCAAGCATTTCCCAGTTTCCACTATGTGAAGTAGCTAAAACTACACCATTCCCATGAATTAAAGCCTTGTCCATATTTTCTATCCCGATAAAGCGAACACGTTGCTTAATTTCCTTTGGTAAAATTGGAATTGCCAAAACATCCATAATCATTCTGCCAAATCGCGTCCAACTTGCCTTTGCAATGGTTTGCGTTTCTTGCGGAGTTGTATTAAGTGACAATTGAATATTTCTCATTGCCATCATCTTTCGTTTTCTAGGTACAAGTAGCCATGTAAAATTCCCGATTAAATTTCCGATCCACATTCGCAGCTTTAACGGCAAAACGCAAACAAATTTACTTAGAATTATCATTACTCCATACATGATATCACCACACATTTCTCAATAAGCAAATGAATAATAAAGGAGGCACTGCATTCTTTGATTTTTTAAACCAGCCGAAATCAGTGCCCTCTGTTTATTTATTTTTTTCTAATTCAGCCAAACGTTTTTCTAATTCACGCATTTTTTTCATCATATTGGGAGCCTTATGCAAACTTGCCTGCACTCTTAACCACTCTTTATGCGGACGTGCTGGAAAACCAGCATAAAAAGATCCTGATGGAACGTTGTTTATCGGCGCTGTACGCGCTGCAAAAGTACAATTGTCACCAATTTCAATATGTCCCACACAACCACATTGTCCGGCAAAAGTTACATGATGTCCAACTTTCGCACTCCCCGCAATTCCCGTTTGTGCTACAATTAATCCACCTTCACCAATTTCTACATTGTGCCCAAGATGAACTAAGTTATCCACTTTAGTTCCTCGTTTTACTCGCGTAGATCCAGTAGTCGCACGATCAATGCCAACATTTGCACCAATTTCAACATCATCTTCTAAAACTACATTTCCCACCTGAGGCACTTTGTTATGCGTACCATTTTGCGTGACAAAACCAAATCCGTCACTACCAATTACAGCCCCACTATGAATGATATCTCTTTTCCCAACTTCACAAAACTCACGAATTGTTACATTAGGATAAATTGTACTTGATTCACCAACTCTAGCACCTTGTCCAACATATACATAAGGATAAAGCACTGCATTATCTTCAATCACTGCATCATCATCAATCACTACATATGGCATAATCGCAACATTTTTACCGATTTTTACATTATCTCTAACAATTACGGTAGAATGAACTTCCCTCTTAATCTTTAACGGAGGAGTAAACAATTCCAATAATTTTGTAAAAGCAACGCGTGGATTCTCTACCTGAATTGCAGGTTTAGCAAATACGGTAATATACTTAGGAATAATTACTGCACCTGCATTACACCCCTCAGCTTCCTGTAAATGCGGCTCTACAGCAAAGGTAATATCTGTTAAACCGGCCTGCTCAATACTCGTTGCTCCAGTAAATTTTACTTCGCTCTCACCTAATATATTGCCATCTACTAATGCAGCAATTTCTCTTAACGTTTTTTCCAAGAGTACAACCTCCTGTTACTGTAATTTTTTCACGACATCATCTGTGATATCAATTCCGCCATGTACTACCGCGTCTTTGTATAACACTGTAGAAATACTCTTTTCTTTTGCAACAGCAGAAATCGCTTCATTTACGGCATTTAAAATATCTTTTTGATAAGATTCTTGTAACGTATTAAACTCCGTACGAAGTGCTACATAACGTTTTTGATAATCTTCTGGGCTAAGGTTAGCCTTTTCTTGCTCAAGTTGCGTAGACAACTCTTTTGCTTTTTCATCTAATTTTGCTTGTAAATCCTTTTGCATTTCTTGAATTTTTGGGGTATCGGAAATTTTACTGCCATCAACGACACCGACTTTTTCATTTGAACATCCCCCAATAAAAACAGCCATAATAACAACTGTAACCAATAATAATAAACGTTTTAAATGTAACTTCATTATTCCATCTCCATTTCCATCCATAAAAAATTTATTTATATTTAATTATTATATACGGTTTATTTATTTGTTAAACCCTTGAATTACCAAATCAGTAATATCCAATCCATTAATATTAACTTTCACCTTATTAATAACCACTGATAAATTATTTTCTAAGGCAACTTTAGCAACAAGATTTGTCGCTTCATCAAGAATTTCATTCTGAATTTTTTGTAATTCAACTTCTTTGTCTGCAACTTGCTGTTTTAATTCTGCAATTTGAGCAACGCTTTCATTTCCTTGATTCTCCACATTATTGTTGCGCTCATTTAAGTCTGCTGTTTTTTGACTGCTAAATTCTTTATTTTCTTTTTCAACTTGCTGCGCAAAAAGGTTAAACTCTTCTGTTGCTTTCAGTTGCTCAGCCTTCATCTGTTCCCCAAGCTGACTTAAATACTGCTGCTGTTTTTCATGGATTTTCTTATTTCGAGCCTCTTGCAACTCATTAATCTTTGCTTGCATCTGATTAAAAGCATCTTCCGTCATCTGCAAAGTTTTCATTTTTAACTTTAAATTAAAAATTTCAGGCATATATTCTTCATCAATAACCGCTACATCTTTGTTCATTTGCTCATTAAAATTCTGCCGCAATTCATCTTCTTTTTTTTGTAGCTTTTCATTAAGTTCTGCATGTTTAGCAATAAGCTGTTGTTGTCCAAGTTGATTTTGCGACGATAAAATTGCTTTCTCATCAACTGCAATAGAATTCGGCATAGCTTGATGATTGATAAAATTCAACTTATTATCAATTTCTGCCTTAAGTGTATTTAGCTCTTTTTGCAACTCTATAGTTTGACCATATTTCGGGTGAGCTTTAAGGACTTGACTCATATCAATAACACCAATATCAGTCTGATTCTCAACCGCTTTCACATCAGGCTTTGTCGAATTCTTATTCGATTGTAAGGATACAGCATAACCTACTACCCCAAAAGCAACTATAGCAATTAAAGCAACGATCATCCATTTACGCTTTTCCATCTGCCCACCCTTTCTAATAAATTGCCGAGCGAGGTCTCCCCAGCTCGGCATAAACTCTAAATTTTATTTTATTACCATTAATTATTTAGAAAACTTTTTTACAACTTCATCTGTAATATCTTGTCCACCATAAACAACAGTGTTTTTATCTAAAACAACAGATAATCCTTTAGCTTCAGCAACTGCTTTGATTGCTGCATCTACTTTATCAAAAATAGGAGCAATCAATTCTCTTTCTTTATTCGCCAAACGTTGTTGTGTTTGTTGATAATAGGCTTGTTTTTCTTGGTCATTCATATTTGCAGATTTTGTTTCAAAATCTTTTTTTGCTTGTTCAACTTCAGCTTCCATTGCAGTTTTAGCAGCTGCCATGTCAGGATGCTGGGACACAAGTAGTTGATGATTTACTACACCAACATTCGAAGAATTACCTGCTGCGGCAAATCCTACAGAAGACTGAGATACTGCAAGAGCAACCACACTAAAAACAAAAACCAAAGCAATACCGATGCTAATAAATTTAATCTGTTTTTTCTCAAATTTAATCATTCTAAGATTCTCCTCCTGCCCTTCAAGGCATAAAATATGAAATTTAAATTGCTTTGCCAATAGGCCAAAAGCATAATTTATTATATCAAACCCGTTTTCATTATACAAGAAAGTTTATATACGGTTCTAAGAATACATAATGTTATTTTTATAAAACTCCAATTAGCCTAAGCCATTTTTCATCGTCATTAATTACATATTCCACATCAAAAAAATCATGCAAATGATATCTGAGCCCAAACTCAGTAAATTGGATGCTTGGCACATGTTCTACTCTAGCTGAGAATCGATCACTGAGTATCTGATTCGCCAAAAGAATTCCTCTACGCTCATCAATATCATATTTAAATCCAATTTTAGTTTTTGACGTAAGGCTATGCAAAATACCTGGATAAAAATCCCATTCCATTTGATGCGGGAAAAAATCCATTTCTAAAAACAACTCATTTTCTTTGTCTAACATTCTTCCTGCATGCGCTTTAATAGAGGTATTGCGTTCCTCCTTGCCAACATCTAAATATCCTTCAACTGTTAAAATATACTCACTGCTGTCCATCGTATACAAAACTTGCGTTTGATGATCAGCAACCATTTCAACCGCTGATTTGACTTTATACTTTTGTAAATTTTTATTATCAAAAGTAACTGAATTTAATTTATCAATAAAATGGCTTTGATGTCGTTGAACAAACCTTACCGGTAAACCAACTAAACCTTCAAGTTGCTTATTTAATTCTGGACGAAACATTAGCCTGATCGTATTCGGAATTGTACCAGACTTTATTTGTAAATTGGTCTCTCGGATCAATTGTCCTTTAGGATATAAATCAACTTTTATATCCACTCTATTGTTTTCATCAGCAACAAGAGTAAAAGATGCATTAAACTCTGGAATACGACTAGATAAAAATTCATTTAACCCTGTCCTTAATATCCCATTTACCCATTCTACTGCGTCAATAGGTAACTCTTGCAATACATTCAAAAAGATTTTCTCAATTCCTTGTATATCTTGCATAATTAACGGTTTAATATCTTCACTTACTCCATTTATTTCAACATCAACATTAACATTATGAATCACATTATGCCAAGGAAATACCATGACTTTTATCACTGTATGATTACCAATTTCCAAATTGACTTTTTGTACAGAGTAGCCAATCAAAATTCGATTAAAAACATCCTGTATTAAAACTTCATAACCTAATTTATTATTTGCAATTTCCTCTACTCTATGTCCATTTAATACATTGTCCCCAATAGTATAAACACTAGCTTGCATTCGTCTAGCAATTTTATCTGAAATAGGATGCTCTTCTTGTAAGGGTATAACCTGTACTTCGATTGTCTCTATAACACTTGCACTATCAGCAGCTGACACAACGGCAACTGCTGATAGCATGATAAAACAAACATATAAAATTCGGGCTATTATTTTCCTTACAATTATGATCACCCCATGATAATTATACTAGAAAGCATTTACCTAGAAATTACCCCCAAAAGTAAAGTGTGTTTTACCACCATCTTCACCTCGTCCATAATCAAGGCGAATTGGTCCAATTGGAGTTTCAACCTGTATCCCTACACCAACACTGGCATGCATATCAGAGAAATCGTATTTATTTTCCCAAGCACCACCAAAATCAGTAAATACGGCAGCCTGTATTTTATTCACAACCGGGAATCGATATTCAACACTTCCTAAAAGCATATATTTCCCTTCAAACTGTCTATCTTCATAGCCACGCAAAGTACTCTGTCCACCAACAGAGAAGAGCGCACTTTCCGGCATCGATCCATCGGCTAAACCAATAGTTCCACGTGTAGCAATAACATGGTTTCGACCAACTTTAAAGTAGTGACGATCTTCAAACGTATATTTATTATAATCAAAATCACCGCCAAGCCAGCCAGCAAACTCAGCTTGCAAAGATGCTCTGGCACCATCTGTTGGATTATACACATTATCACGTGTATCTGTAACGTGTCCTAAAATAATACTACGCGTATTACCAAAGTTATCATCTAAATAGTTCGGATATAAAGTTGCATCATCGTAATGTCTACCGTCAACCCATTCAACATAAGCATCATCACGATATCTAAGTGTTACACTGTTTGTTGAATATTCACTCATTGGACGACTAAAGAACAAATCAATTCCTTTATAGTTTTTATCATACGTTGCAACTCTCTCTCCGCCATTATCGTAATCATCAAACTCTTTTGTCATATCATAAATTCTAATTCCAGCACTCGTTTCCTTTTTGTCAATCCATGGACGCGTATAACTAAATTCATAGTTGTCATAACTATCTGCATCACCGCCAAACTCCCAATGGATTTTCGCGTTATCACCAGTGCCGCGGAAGTTAGTATCCCCGACTTCAATAATCCCAATTAAACCATCACTTTGACTGTAACCGCCACCAATTGCAAAAGTTCCTGTACGGCGCTCCACAACATCGGTTTCCAGTACTACAGCATTTGGTTCAACACCAGGATTAATTTTCATATTTACATCATCAAAAAATCCTAAATTGTAAACACGTTGCATACTACGGCGAGCATCTTTTGCATTAAAAGGTTCACCTGGCTTTAAACGCATTTCTCGTGTAATAACATAATCTTTTGTTTTTTCATTTCCTTTAACAGCAAATCCCTCTAAGATTCCTTCGTTAATTGATAATGTTAAAACACCGTCTTTACTCATATCAACATTGCTTACCTTGCTAAAAATATAACCTTCCTCACGATAAGCTTGTTCAAGCTCACGGATGTTTTCATTTAAAGTTTTTGTATTTAAAGTTTTGCCTGGTTCAACTTTAATGAAACTTAAAATTTTGCTTTCATCAAACTTAACATTCCCCGTAATCACAACACGATCTAATATAGGATTCTCCATTGCTGTATAAACAACTTTTACACCTTCTGGAACTCTAACAAAATCAGTTGATACATCAATAAAATTCCCTGTATCATAAAGTGCTTTCATATCATTTTTTACAGCTTCCTCAGTTAGTGAATCGCCAACTTTCGTATTCAATAACTCCATTAGCCCTACAGAATCTTCGCTATTTACACCTTGAATAATTACACTTGTAACCGGTTTGCCAATCAATTCATTTGCTGCTGGAGCCTGAGCTTCATTTCCAACCTGAGGGTTAGATTCAGCAAACGTTATAGGTAAATTTACAGTTACAAAACTTGTCGTTAGCATCAAGGCGCATAAAATACATCTATGATTTAATTTAATTTTCATACATAACCTCCTAAACTTCTCTTATTCTCCACGTAAAGATTTTCCAGCCGCACTAATCAATTCTTGCATTTCACGCGGTTGCAGCCGTACTGGCTGTTCTGATACCGAAACCTTTGCCTCAGCTTTAGGTATAGTTTCTTCAACAACTACCCTTTGCTTCATCGGCATTTTTTTAGCCGATTCAATTTCATTATGTTGCCCCGCTAAATCAGGTCCTCCAGAATCAAACGACGAAGTTTCCTGTATTTTAGGTACAACTTGTCCATTTAAAGGGACTTCTTCCGACAGTGTCGACCTATAGTTCGGCACTATTTTCTGTGACTCATTAGACAGTTTCTGTTGAGTCCCAATAAATCCACCAAAACCAGATACTATCCCAAAACTTATAAGCCCTATTAAAAGTATACTGCGAATCAGCAGACCTCGATAATTTATTCTTCTATCTTTACTTTCACTCTTAACTTCCTTCGCATGAGTAATCTCTGCTTGCGCTAACATTAGATTTAACTCTGCGCGAATATCTCTATCTTTTTCAAGAGATTCTTCGGCTTTGCCTAACCAATGTCTAGCAGAACAAAGATGACCTTTTAACTTCTTTTTTAAATCAGTCATACCTCATCCCCGCCCTCTTTACGCACTACATAAAATACAATCAATATAAGGACAGTCTTTTCCACTCATAAATTCGTGAAAAAAGAACAGAAAATAGGTCAAATTTAAACATTTTAATTAAATATCATTTAAAAATAACCTATTTACATCGTTTATCTTCAATTTACCAATGCTGCATAAACTTTGATAGCATTCCACGAATTCGACGTATCCCTTGTTTTTGCAAACGATAAATATGAGTAGTACTTAGCTCCATATTTTGGGCAATTGTCTTCGTTTCCTGTTCTTTAAGATAAACACTATCAATGACAAGCTGTTCTTTTTGCGGCAAGCGGCTCACAGCACTTTTTATCTGCTCCATAAGAACATGATCTTCAACTTGCTCACAGACTGGCAAAGCATCATCAACTAAAGACTCCCTCCAGTCCAAAACACAATCCTCATTATACATTGGATTGTCAATATAAGTCAAATTACGCTTATATTCCTTCTGAATAAAATTCAACATTCTTCCACGAATACGATGCGTAGCATATAAGCTAAATGCTACGCCTCGCTCATATTCATAGCGTTCTACCGCCTCAATCAACCCAACAGTTCCTTCCTGAATAACATCCATCAGAAGGCTGTCATTTAAATGCAGTTGTGTAACTACTTTAAATATCAAAGGCTGATAAGAAGATATTAATAATTCACGTGATGACAAATCATTTTTCTGCTTATAGCTCTTCCAAAGTTCTAGTTCTTCCTCTTGTTCTAATAGCCGTATTTTATTTAATTCCTCTAAATAATTACGTAAATCCATCTTCTCATCCATTCCGCTAGAATTTAAATCTAGCCTCAATACCAAATCGTTTATTATTATCTTGATCAATATCACTTGTAAAACTAATGCTATTACTAAAATCATACCTTATACCAAAGTAATAGTCTTCATGATCAATTCCTGTAGTATATTTTAGCATCATTTTATCTGTAACATATTTACCTATTTCTAAATTATACACTTCACGATTATAATTACTTCCATTTTCAGTATACGATAAAGTATCCCTAACAACATTAAACTCATCTACACCTAATGCACTCTTTGCAATGTTCTCTAACTCACTAAAAAAGCTTGCACTTAGACCTAGATTAACAATTGCATTCAACTCGTCTTTACCAATTCCAGATTCCTCTTTGCTGTCATAAGCACTTCTTAAAGTAAGCAGCGATAAGATTTCTTGTTCACTTAACTCTGGATTAGAATATAATTTGACCTGCATATTTGAAACAGGACCATCTATATCCAAATAAATTTTTGTTCGTTGCAATTGCGTATCAGAGCTTAGCCTAATACTTGGGATAAAGGAACCCGCTTGATTAAATAGCACGGTGCCTTCACGAATTTTAAACGAAGTCTTTAAATAGTTTACATTGCCTCGAATTGCAGAAAATTCCCCCGATGCCCGTGGATGCTGCGTTGACCCACTAAAATTAGCATGTCCTTCAACTAAAATATCATATAACATTGAGTTATAAAGACGAACTTTTTTACCTGCATTAACAGTAACATCCAATTTCACATTAGGAAAACCATCTTCTGTATCCGGAAGCATCGGTATATCAACTGTACAATTTGCTAAATCGACGTTTCCGACAACTTTAGGAACTCCTTTATCATCCTCTAATGATAGCAAACCATTCAATGGACCCGTATAATACTTATTCACAATGTCTAAATCATTTAAATTTAGAGTGAGGGAATAATCTTTTAGCCCGTTAGCACCAATAAAAGCGCGTCCACGCAATTGATAAGATCCATCTCCCATAACGCCATCAAAAGTTTGTACATCTATTCTATCATTTAGAAATTGAATATCAACCGCCATTTTTTGGATTGGTTTCCCCAAATGTTTCAATTTTAGAGTCCCATCATTCACGGTAATGTTTCCATTAATTAACGGTTGCAATAAGCTTCCTGTGATAACTAAATTTCCATTTGTATTTCCCCTGCCCCATTCTATTTCTTTCGTCAAAAACGGTAAAATACTTAAATCGGCCTGATCTAATGAAACTTTCAAATTCATTTGCTCTTTTACATCAACATTATCTGTTTTTGTTAATGCCGCCAATGGGACAATACCATACGCACTAGCTTTATATTCGCCTTTCGTCAACAATATCTGCTGAACATCAATAATTCCTTCATTTAGCGTACACATACCGTATAAAGAGTCAAAAGTCGCTCCACCAATTCCTCCACCTTTAATCTCCATAGATAAATTTGCTTTCGGTGATGAAGCAGTACCAAATACTTGGCTGCCAAAATCCAATGTTCCTTTTGTATCAATATCCAGATCCATTAGATCTGTTAATAAAGCAGCGTGTATAGACTGCCCTGCAACTTCAAAGTTAAGGTCACCATCTAAATCTGCTGTCCCTTTTGCGACAAGAATCCCGTGTCCTTGTTTTGCATAAAACTTTTCAATATTAATGACTCTTCCATAAACAAAAACATCTAAGGAGACATCATCTAGTGGATATTTCTTTAAAAATCCATTTTCAATTGTTCCATTGATTCTGACTTTCGGTTTTTCAGTACTTCCTTCTAGATGGATGTCACCATTTAATTTCCCGAAAAGCCAATCTTGTTTTACATTTAAAATTTCTAACAGACCAGCAACATCAGAGTTTTTTACAACCAAATCCCCACGGACCCTTTTGGTTGATAAATTAAAGTTTGCGGATAAATCAAAACTTCCATCTCCTTGCATGAAGTTAAAGGAGTCCAGTTCGATTTCATCATTTGCATAACGTATTTTTCCGTTTATGTTTCGCAATTCATTTTGATTAAAAACAGTGCGATCTGCCGTTAAAGTTCCATAAAAATTAGGATTATCTACATGACCTTTTAACTTACCAACAAATTTTGCTTTTCCTTCTGCCTTATATGGTAAGTTTAATTTAAGCTGAACTAAATCAATATCATCAGCAATAATATCAAAATCTAGCGCATTACCGGCTGAAATCAATCCACTTATTTTTACATTCAAGTTTGGTGAACTTATTGAGAAATCTTCAATAGAAGTTACCCCATCTTTACGTTTATACTTACCGTGCGCCTCACGCAACAGCATTCCCCTGTAACTTCCATCATTAAAGAAAATATTTCCTTCCGCATCAATATTCTCTAACGTTCCACGCAAAACAACTGTATTATCAACATTTCCAGTTAAATCCTCTGCCGGCAATAAGAGTTTTATTAGATTTTCTGCTCTAGCCTGAGTTGAAACAACCGTCAAATTCAAAGGATTCTCATTTTTTAAACCAATACTCCCTTGAACTTTATGTGTACTTATTCCATCTATCATTTCAATATTTTTTATATTTATCGTTTCAAAGTCACTTTCCAAGATTCCCGTCAATTTCTGATATGGCTGATAAAGTATACTTCCATTTTCAGCTAAAACATTTACAAAAACTGTAGGGGCCTCAAGTGTTCCTCTTATATTTCCATGAAAAGATGCATTACCACTCAAATCAAATTCTGATCTATTTTGCAAAAATTGTGCTAAAGCTACATTATTTCCTTGCATAACAAGATTAATATTTTGCTCATTGATTTGCCCTGTTAATGTCACTTGCCCTTGTGGCAAATTTACATTTACATAATCTACGGCGATATAATTAGCATCTTTATAAAATCCAGCATCAACGCCAGTAAAATTAACACCTGCATACGAACCATCATGAACAGTCGTTTTGCCAGATACAATTACATTATTTAGATCATTTAATCCTTGTCCCTTTGCCCTAACGTCAAGATCCATATAACCTGATAATCCTTGATTATATTCTGGCAACAAATCGAGATTTATATTTTCCCCCATCAACGTTATTCCATATTTTTCTGTTTTTGTATTGAACTCGCCTTGTATGTTCGCCTTTCCCTCACACAAATCTGTAGTTAATGAATCAATATATAAAACATCATTACCAAATCGCAAATCTGCTACAACGTTATGAGCAATATACTCTTGATAGATGAGTTCTTCTGATGAAAAATTGCCCGTGATGAGAGGTTCTTTAAAATTCCCCTGAATATTTGCAACAAAATTAAACGTCCCTTTAACGGGGAAATTTTCAAGCACTTTAGTAACATCAAACGATTTAGAACTTAATTCTAGATTAAGCATCGGCTCAATCATATTCAGATCTGTAGTTCCTTTTAGTACAATTGGCTGCTTAGCGATCTGTCCACGGCTAAAAATTCTTATTTCGGACTCATTGAATAAAACGAATCCATCAATATGATCAACCTCCGTTTTCTCAACAGTTAAACTTATGCCTAGCAATAATGCTTCGCCATTAACCTTCAGATTTCCATTATCATCACTTGTTACCGTCGCTTTAAAAGAAGTCAACTTCCCACTATTAACCTGAATTGCAAACTCTTCCGGCAAAAATTCTAAGTAGTTATCCAGTGTAAAATTATTAGCTTCTACACTCACTGCTTTGTTTTTTCCACCCCATACTCCATTGAATTTGATATCTCCATCTGCTTGTTTAGCTATAATATCAAAATGAATGGATGGCTGATTAGCTAAATCTAGACTACCGCTGATATCCTCTAGCTTCAATCTTTTTTTATCGATTTCCACATTAATTATCGCCTGACTAAACTTAACTTTCCCATAAAAATCAAGCTCACTTTTCTCGTCACTATTCATAAAGTCCATGTAATTCCACTCTTGATTATTGCGACGAACTAAATTGACTTCTGGGGAATCAATTTCTACTTGACTAATACTCTTAACTACAGATTCTCCCATAAGTATTGCTAAAGGACTAAAAGAAACCTCTATTCTCCCACTTTCCAAAATAGCAGTGCCCATTTTATCTTGTATTGTAACATTCGTTAAAGCAAGCGTCGTCGGCGAGTCTACAATAACTGACGCTATATCCACCTGCGTATCTAATGTTTTCGTTATTTCTCCAGCTATTACATTTGCAGCCGAAGTCGTAAAAGCCTGGCTTTTTATATACCAAAAGCAAGCTCCTATGGTTAAAGCAATTACCAATAAAACTGCAACGAATAACCTTTGCCTCATAATTTCTCCTCCATCGTCACTACTGTTAATAATACAAGATTCTACACAGCAATAGAGACTTCCTGTAGAGAATTTTCCCATCTAAAAATCATAGGGATATTGTTTAACAATATCCCTATCTCAACTTTACACATCCATGAAAATAAAGAAAAACTTGGATTCAGATGAAATTGCAACTTCATCTGAATCCTAATTTTCTAAATTAAATTCCAACACCCATTGCTTTATCTAGACTTGCCTTGCTTGTATTGTAATCATACAAAGATACAATGTAGTTTGTTCTTGCAGAAGTTAATGCCACTTGTGCATCAATTACATCAAGGTTTGTACCTACACCTGCACTGTAGCGGACTTGTGCAATTTTAAAATCTTCTTCAGCTTTTTCTACACTTACTTGATTTGTTTGAATACGTTTTTCAGCTTCTCGCATATTTAAATACGCTTGACGCACTTCTAGCTGAATTGCATCTTTTTTCTGTTGTTCTTGCTCCATTGTTTTCATTACTGCAGCTTCTGCTTGTTTAATTTGTGAACGAGTAACATTGCTGTCAAAAACATTCCAGCTCGTTGTTACCCCAACGCTCCAACCATTGTCGTCATCACCAGGAAATTTATCACTAAGCCAAGATTGTTCAGCTCCCAAATAAACATTTGGCCGTCCGCCAGCTTTAGCCACATTTAATTGTTCTTGCGCCATTGCAATATTCTTTTCTGCCATAATTCCATCAGGACGATGTGTTAATGCATAAGCAATGCTATCTTCTAAAGATAAATCATTCTCTGTATATTGCAATTTATCGCTAATATTCACTATCGTATCCAACTCTAAACCAACAATATTATTAAAGTTAGACATCGCTAAATCATAATTATTTTGATATACAATAAGATTTTGTTGTGCATCTGCCAATTCAACTTCAGAACGCAATACATCGGATTTTGCAACAGTTCCTACCGCATACTGTGCATTAACATTTTTTAAATGACCGTTCAAACTGTTTACAGACTCTTGCCCAACTTGTACTAAATTTGCTGTTTTTAAAATATTAAAATATGCTGTTGTCGTGTCTAGCTTTACCTGTTGCTTAGTATTTTCTAAAGATAACTCTGCTGATTCTGCTCCAATCTCAGCTTTATTGATCGTTCCCTCTAAAGCCCCACCAGTATACACTGGCAATTGAGCTTTAATCTGATTTTTAAAAGAGTTCCCAATTACAGAACCCTGAGAAGAACTGGTTTTTGCACGGCCATCTGTGTGTATATACCCTAAACTAAACCCTTTATTCCCTTTCGCTTCTTCCACTGCCCATTTTGCACTATCCACTTCAGTACCAGATATTTTTATGGACTTATTATTATTAAGTGCCATATTAATACTTTCTTCTAATGTTAAATCTATTGCATTAGCCCATACCGATGTACTTGCAAGCGTAAATATTCCCCCCGCTAATACCACCGCTAAATGTTTTTTCCAATTATATTTTTTTGACACGCTAGTTTTCCTCCTTAAACCAAACACTGACTATTCAGTCATGTTCTGTTTTCCATTATATGATTTTTTTTAGTTTTCTGTCAATCGAATAGATTTCCAATTTCTTAGAAAGTTTTTCGCAAACCGACAAACGTTTCTCGTTCTTCACTTTTATTAATATTATCGGTTTGACTGACTAAAAAAGTATTGGGTGCAAATTCATACTGAGCCCTTAGTTTTACACGAAAATCATTCGGGTCATATGCATCTACAGAGAATTTAACATCTTCCCCCAGTTTTGTATCGATTCCGATACCAGCTTTGCTTTCTATTAAACCAACTCTACCTGTAAATTTATCATTCCCTGACCCAATTTGCAAGTTTGTTTTATTCTCTTCTCCAATATCACTAACCCCTAATAGAAGAAAGCTATTTGGATTTGTAAAAATCTTAAAATCTGCATTGCTTAAATAACGTCCTTCACCTCCATGATAAAGCAGCTCTGCCCCAAACTCGGTTTTAATATTTGAAACCCGCGTCATCATTTTATCAGCTTTTTCACTAACATTTCTAGCATTTTGTAATGTCACTTTAATATTTTCTGCCGTTTTAGGGTCGGTCACTACGCCTTCTAGTGAAGCAGCCATATGCTCTACCCGCTTACTTGTCACATTCAAATTCGCAATCGCTTCCCTCAGGTCAGCAGTAGTCTGTCCATTGTTATCGAAATCGGTAATCATGGCATCTACTCTTGCAGAAGCATTTAACATATTCGCACTCATCAATTTCAAATTATTGACCATCACACGAATATCTCCTTCATTATCAACCGCCATCCTAGCCAAAACAAGACTCATCTTATTCAAATTAGCCGTTAATTCCTTGATATTAATTGCAGATTCAATAAATGACTGCTGCACTCTTTCATCACCAAAAATTGTGTTAAGCGAGGACAATAGCGTTTCCATATCCGCCATAACAAGATCAGCTCTAGTAATTAAATCGTCTAAACTTTTTTGCGATTTCCCTTCTACAACGTCATTGGGCTTCAAAAAATTTTCCGCCTCACTATTCGGTAAAATGCTAATAAACTTTTCTCCCATGAAGCCATCTGTACTAACAACGAAAATAGATCCTTGAGGAATCTTCACGTTTTTATTAATCATTAAATGAGCTTTTGCTCCATCAATGACAGGCTCCACTCCAGTAATTTTTCCAACTTCAACTCCCGCATAACGAACCATATTCCCAGCTTTTAATCCATCTACATGAGCAAAAACAGCTTCTATATTATAGCCCTTTTCTTCCCAGCTGGCACCACTTAAATGAACAATAATAAAAACTAATACAGCTAATGCGCCTAGCGAAAAAGAACCTACTTTAGCTTCTGTTGTCATTTCCTCTATCACCTCCTGTAAATCGTTTCGATCCATGAATAAAATTTTGTACAATGGGATTTTTTAGATTTTGTATCATTTCAACATCTCCAATTGCAATAATTTCTCCTTCATGAATCATCGCAATTCGATCGGCAATTGCAAAGGCACTATTCATGTGATGCGTAACAACAATCGAAGTAACACCCAATTTTTGCTGCATATGGTAAATCAGTTCATCGATTTTCGCACTCATTATCGGATCCAATCCCGCGCTAGGTTCATCATAAAGCAAAATATCTGGTTTAAATGCGATAGCTCTAGCTAGACTAACACGTTTTTTCATTCCACCCGACAACTCATTTGGCATCATATTTTCAAAACCTGCTAAATCAACCATCCGCAAATTTTCTTGTACAATCTCTTTGATTTCTGCTTCTGACAAGGTTGTATGCTCCCTCAGTCCAAAGGCAACGTTATCTCCTATTGTCATAGAGTCAAACAGTGCTGAATATTGAAAAACCATTCCCATATTCAAACGAACTTCATTCAATTCTTTTTCTGGAAGATTACTAATTTCCTTATTTTTAATCCAGATTTCTCCATCATCTGGTTTTAATAGGCCAATAATCAAACGCAATAATGTACTCTTTCCAGAGCCACTAGCTCCAATAATTGCCAATGTTTCCCCCTTTGTAATTTCCAGGTTAATATTTTTTAAAATTCTACGCTGTTGAAAGCTCTTATTTACACCCTTTAATTCAATCATTTCACTACTCCTAACGATATAAAATCAATGATAAAAAACAATTAGAAATAAAGATTGTAATAATTGAACCCACAACCGACCCAGTCGTTGCTTTACCAACACCAACAGCTCCATTTGGTGCATTCAAGCCTTTGTAACATCCAATAATTGCAATTACAGCGCCAAAAAATACCGACTTAATCAATCCACCAGTAATATCATAAGGAACAGTAAAATTTTGTATGGATTGGGTATACGTTATTGAGTTGATTCCCGCATATAAAGTTGCTACAAGATATCCACCAAAACTACCAATTACATTAGCAAAAATAGTCAATAACGGAATCATGATCATACAAGCCAAAAGCCTAGGAACGACCAAATAAGCTATAGGGTTTGTTGCCATTACTCTTAATGCATCAATCTGCTCCGTCACTTTCATTGAGCTGATTTCTGCAGTAATTGCTGCACCAACGCGCCCAGCCGCAACCACACCTGTTAAAACAGGAGCTAATTCACGTCCCATCGCAATTGCAACAATTCCACCTACTGTAGACTGTGCACCAAATTTAATAAATTCAGTTGCTGTTTGGAGTGTAATTACCATTCCTGTAAATAGAATCGTTAATGTAACAATCGGTAATGTATCTACTCCCAAATGCGCCATTTGCTCTAAAACATGTTTAAATTTCGGAGGCTTTTTAAATTGACATATCGTTTCATAACCAAGCATTAGTACAGAACCAAAGCCTTCAATAAGTTTTAAAACCTCTCGTCCAATCCTTTCTAGAAAGGCTATCACCATCTATCCCCGCTCTCTTATTTCATTTATCCGCTAGCGAACATAAGCTACCTTCTTCGAGCGAAAGTAAAAACCTCGTAAGCTTCCGGATTACGTATCTTTTTCAGTGGAAATTAAAACTTCTACTGAAACAGCCTTGTTTATAACAGATGACGAATTACAGAACAAAAATAATAATAGTAAACGACTATTTACTATTATCTTATATTTAATTCAATTTTTTTTATCATATCCCTGCTAAACAAAATATTTTTTTGACATTTTAATAAAAAAAATATTAATTTTTGGCAAAAAAAACCGAAGAATGTTTATTTATTCTTCGGTTTAGCTTTATTATTCTACTTTTAGCGAAATCCTTTGAATGTTATCAATAATATAATCAACGGTTTTCTTGTTCTTTGATTGCACATTCTCTTCTTCTAATTTCTCATTTCCAATCGTCCCTATTTTTCTTTCCGAAACATCTTCTTTCTTAGAAGTCTCCTCCTGAACTACTCGATTTATTGGGTCTTGAACTTGTTGTGGTTCTTGGGTTGGCTTACTTTGATTTGTTAAATTTGGATTCATAACGCCGGGGGCCACAACAATTTCATTATTTTTATTTGCTTCCAAAAATTTTTTAATATCTTCTTCTAACGGTCTCGTTTTATCCTCTTCCGCACTGAGGTCAATTCCCTGCTGTTTCATCATAAGCTGTGCCAACGAAATCAATCCGCCTCCACGCACCTCAAGCATCATTGTTCCTTTCGGCTGTTTTTTAGGAACAGTATAAGGAACATTAACAGTGACTTCTTCTGAACGATAAGGCTTCAATTTCACTGCTATATCTACAGTTTCACCTGGCTTAACCGCTGTCTTTTTCGGTATAGCACTAATAATGGATGCCGTACGACGCGTTTGATCAATTTCAACATTTGCTTTCACACTAAAAATATCAATTTCATGGAACGTATTTGTGCTTAACATATTCAACGCTTGAAACAGCTCCCCAACGGCTAACTGTCCAGAGTCTTGCATACTATAATACATATTATCACGTTTAATAACTCCACCCGGAACCGAATTTGCTTGTATCTCAAAATCAATTTTCGCCGTGCTCTCGCCTATACGATCCATCGTTTTATCAATTGCATTATACACCATAGACGCAACTAATGGCGCAGTAAGCTCCTCATCATATGCCAGTTGAAGGTTATAAACACTATCTTTATTTAATTGTTTATCTTTCACCGTAATCTGCATCGGAACTACGCTAGGGTATTTGCCAATGATACCACCAATTCCCGCAGTACGATCCTGATTAATCACACCGATTAAATTTCCTGTCTGCCCAAATTTAAAACCACCATTTAATCCATGCTCTGATGTCAATACAACTGCATCCGTTAAAAAGTAATTTACATTACCCCGACGATAAAAAGGATGTCCAAAAGCAATAAGCTTATTTCCCTCAACTGCAGTAACTGTGCCAGTAGCAGCTAAACTAAAATCACCTCGAACCAGCGCAACACCTAAAGCACTTCCCGGCTCTAACTGAATTGGAGCATACGAATCACTCGCCGAGCCAATTCCTTGGTATGGTTTCATTCCTAAAGGTGCCAACTTCTCCTCAAGCATCGAAAATGCCGCTGGAGTAAAACCTGTAGCAACTAACATAGTTGAAGCTTTTTCCGGTTCTACTTGCTTAACCGCCTCAACAACTTCTTTTTCTTTTTCTAAAAATAAATCTTTACTTTCCTCTTTGCTTTCCAGTGCAGAAACTTTATCCTTTTCTACATCTGCAGTTTCCAAAGGCGCATTTACTTCTACTTGATGAATCTTTTTCTCGCCTTTATCATCTGGCATATCCCATATTTTTAGCATTTCAGCAATTGGCGTAATTGCACAAACTCTTGCATCAATACTCGGCCAGCCGCCAGAAATTGCTCCAACTAGTTTTCCATCAATATATACTGGACTCCCACTCATTCCTTGTAATACACCAGCAGTCTGACTGATCACATCACCTGATACGCGACCTAAAATCATACCTTCTGGCGCACCATCGCGTAATACTCCAATAATCTCTACATCAAAACTTTCTACAGCAGTTCCTTTAATCACTGTCTTTGCAACTCCATGCATACCCGGCTGCAATTGATCAACCGTCATAATCTCTGGGGATGCTTGCACACAAGCGATGGGCATATATATAAGCAATAAAATTGCCCATACTATATTTCTCAAAAATTGTACCAACCTATTCATCCTCTCATTATTGTGCCTCAATACGAACCACTACATCACCACTATTAATTTTATTGCCTGGAGCTACTAAAACTTCTCGAACAATTCCACTTGTATTCGAACGAGCAGCAGTATTTGATCCTGCAAGAGTTTTTACTCTTACCAGTTCACTTCCTTCTACTACATGCTCTCCAACAGCTACAGCACTGACAACTTCTCCTGACAAAACTGCTTGCTGATTTACTAAAGATCCAGCAGCAACCGTCCAAACACCAAATACAAATAATAAGCTAAATATTATGAGTAATATACTTTTCTTATGAAGCATACGAAACACCTCTTTCTAAAGATTCCGTCTATATTTCCATTATACCTTAACTATAAGTAATCGCAAGTATTTAGTCTATTTTCCTAAAACCACCAATGCAGAACCAACTTTTCGTTCCCCACCGTCTGATGGAGAATTTATAATATCTTTACCAATTACCATTTCACTTGAACCCCCACCATCAAAATTAACAGCATTTACCGCACCCATTTCCTGCATAAATAAAGCTAATTCTAATAAAGTGTATCCAATACTATGGCTTTGCCTGCCGTCGATAACCGCTAGTAAAACACGCCCATCTTTTGTTAACCCAACAGCAGTTCTAGGCGCCCTGCCACTTGCAACGTCAGGACCAAACTGCTCTATTTTTGTCGTCAAATATACACTACCATTTTGCACAAGCAATGGGCCAACCCCCAGAATATCTTTCGCTTTATTCCAAGGCTCTCCCAAATCCTCTGTAATGACACAATCCTGACCAACTTGTAGATTGGCTAACCTATCTGCACTCGATCCATGAACAGATAAAACCACTTCACCCTTTTTCAAGGCGGAATTATTAGGATTAATTGCAATCACTTCATTATCTTTAATTACATATTCCCTGCCATAAATATTTGTCTTCGTGGTTTTATCATAATATTGGTTATAGAGTACTGCTGCATTTTCACCACGTTCAGAATTCACACCTGAAATCGGTAAAATTTCACCGTCACGCAATTTTACCGAACCTTGATAATCAACAGTCCCAATAAAAGGGGTTCCATCTTCCGCAATTCCTAATGCACTACGCGCCAATCCAGCTGTACTAACGATCGTTGAATCTATTTTTGTCAAGCCAAGTATCTCCCCATTTGAAGCAAAATAGGAAGCATTTATCGCCGCAATCGCATTATTGTCTTTCGCGATACCGCTAACCGCCTGCCGCCCTGCGATCATCCCGTTCGCTAATGCAGGTTTTATCTGGTATCCTTTTTTCAAATCTATATCTAACACATGCGCAGTAATCATCCCTTTTTCATTTCCTCGCATTAGCGTTATATGCTGAATTCCTGGCGCAATTTGTTCTACAATTTTTTGATCATAATTTTTGATAATATCAATATAGACTCTATTAGGATTTTTTAATGTATTAACTTTGTAAACTGCATTTCTATTCAATGTGATAATCGCGCTGAAATTGTTTTTTGTATCCATTGCAAAATCAATGCTCTTTATAGCCGTATCTTTAATCGGTAAAGATGTTAAATTCGCTTTATTCATTGTATTTGGCATATTCAAAATAATTTTTGTGCCATTTGCCTCTTGTTTCACTTCATAAGCAGGAACTGAATCGACATCAAACACAATACGAACAGACTCAGCTTTTTGACTAAAACGAATATTCGTTACTGAACTAGCCGGCGCTGCAAAAACAACTTGCATAAACATGACTAATACAAGGAATATTACAGCACTATATTTATTAAACCGCTTCATTTAACCACACTTCCTATACTATATTAGAAAAGCCAGGCTACTCGGAGCCTGGCAACTATTATTTTTTCGATAATGATAATTGTCGATACAACATATCAGCTAATCCCATGCCCCCGGCATCCGCCATTTTTTTTGTCAATTCTGTATCCAGCATTGACTGCAGGATTTGCTCTTCATTCGAATCGCCAAATAAAGTATTTTTAGGAACAGTCTCACGCATTTTTGTATACATTAAATTCAAAAACATTGCTTCAAAATCCTTACAAGCCGATTTTAGTTTCTTATCATCTTGTTTTTCTTTTGCCGTTTTTGTTGCTTCTTCTAAATGTTGGGCAAAATCCGTACTGCTTTTTGATTTTGCATTATTATATTCGCTCATCACTACCGATGAAGAAATCGCATCAATTTGCACTATGCTTCACCCCTACTTTTAAATAATCTCTAAATCTGCATGAAGCGCTCCAGCAGCTTTCATCGCTTGTAATATAGAAATAATATCACGCGGCGTTGCTCCAATTGCATTTAATGCCCCTACAACATCACTCACATTTGCCGTTGCCGAAAGAACAATCGTATGTGCCTTATCTTCAGTAACTTGTACGTCAGTATCCTTCGATACAATTGTTTCCCCCAATGAGAATGGTTGTGGTTGATTCACAGAAGTCGTTTTCACTATATTTACATTTAAACCACCTTGTGCAATGGCAACTTCATCTACTGCAACATTACCACCCATAACAATCGTTCCAGTTCGTTCATTTACAACAACTTTTGCAATGCTATCTGGCGTAACATATAAATCCTCCAACTCTGCAACAAAACCAATTAAATTATTTTGATACATATATGGGACAGTAATATTTACCGTACCAGGATTATTCGCTCCAGCAATATTACCAAATCTAGAATTAATCGCATTTGTAATTCTTGCAGCCGTTGTAAAATCTGGTTTTGCCAATGATAATGAAATCGTACCATCGGAGCCTAATTTTGCCTCAACATCGCGCTCAACAATTCCACCATTTGGCGAAAGTCCTACTGTCGTAAAATTCTTGCTAGTACCGCCACCTCCAGAAGAAGTCGCAAACCCCCCTGTTGAAACAGCACCTTGCCCTACAGCATAAACTTGCCCATTCGCTGCTTTCAGCGGAGTCTGTAACAAAGTACCACCTTGGATACTTTTCGCATCCCCCATAGATGAAATTGTTAAATCAATCGTATCTCCTGGTCTAGCAAATGCCGGTAAATTTGCGGTTACCATAACAGCAGCAACATTTTTCGTTTTCAACTGTGAAGAATCTATACTAACACCAAATGCTTTTAACATATTTCCCACAGATTGTAACGTTTCTAAAGTCTTATTCGAATCTCCAGTTCCAGCTAAACCAACAACAAGTCCATAACCAATTAGCTGATTTGACCGAACTCCTTGTACTTTAGCAATATCTTTTATTCTCGTACTCACTGTAGTCGACGCAGCAAAAACAGTTGTAGTCATAAAACAGAGGATAACTAATAATGCGATTGTCGCTATCTTTTTCTGCATAATAGCCTCCAAAATTAAAATAAAATATTAAATATCTGCGTCAATATACCTTGACGTTGTTTTGCATTAATCGGACCTTTTCCATCAAACTTCATTTCTGCATTTGCAACATAAGAAGATAATACAGTATTATCTGCCGCAATATCATCAGGACGCACAACCCCTGTAATCGTAATCGTATGTAAATCGGCATTTTGTTTAATAGACTGTGTACCCGAAACCACTAGATTCCCATTAGGCTTAACTTCCGTTACCTGCACAGTAATTTTCCCCGTAACGGTATTTGTATTTGTAATCTTCCCTGAAGATTGAAATTTATCCTCACCACTTGCGCTCGCAGCAGCCAAAAAATCAAAAATCCCCGTTCCTGCCGCTAAAGTATTCGATCCGGATTTGGAATTATTACTACTTCCTGAGCGTGAAGCATTAGAACTTTCTTTAATAATAATCGTTAAGGAATCCCCTACTAACCGTGCTTTTCTATCGGCAAACAGATTAATCCCACTTGAATCATCTACCCACAAGGACTCCGCATTTACCTGTAGTGGAAAACTCATAAGGATGACTGTGCATAAAATCAGCATTGCACATAATTTATTCATTTTTTTCATTTATCTACACCTGCCTTCAATGAGTCCCAACTTGTACCGTTTTTTCATCAATTACTCGTCCCATTACAATCTTGTTAGACAACGTATTCTTCACACGAATTTTATCTCCCTCACGACCATTCTGCATTGCCATTCCAGGAACAACAATTTCTACACCATTTACCTTTGAAAGAAGATTAATCATATCAGAACGCTTAATCAGTATTTCTTTATCAAGCAAACTTTTGGTAATCGGAACCCCCATATTAATATTTCGCCGAGCAACTAAACCAACTGCATCATTCGTATTCGTTAAATACCCTGCTGGTAATCGACTTGTATCAACAGTGACTAAATGCAAATCTCCTGCTGTAATCATTTCGCCTTTCGCAATACTACGTGTTGCCATAACTACAGGTTCCTGCATTGTAACTTGTAAACGAAACGTACTCTTCGTATAAAATGCACCATTAATATAAATATTAACGATCACATTTGTAGGTGCACTATAACGAACTCCATAGGGCAGATCAACCTTATATTGAACATCGCCTAACGGCAAAAAACAGTTTCTCGGAAGATTAGAGGCTTCAACCGTATATATACGCTCTGACGAAGATAAATCGATTTGACCATAAACAAAATCCTTTGCAATTTGCACCAATGAATCCCCGGATATTAACTGTGATTCTGTCTTAATTTTAATAGTGGGGGGGATATTCCAAGCAATACCTGAAAAATCCACCCCAGCTGAACTAAGCCTTATTCCCAGCAATTCACTCGTTAAGACTAAATCTTCTCCGGGTGCAGCTGCATTTGCAACTTTTAAATTTCGTAATTGTTCTATCCTAGAATTATCGTAGCCAAAAATATCTGCGATATCGCCCAATAAAACATCTGGCCCACTAATATTGCAAGTATCATATATATTAATCGTAATCGAAGATTCCTCAGCACATGCTAACCCTTGTAATATTCCAAGTAAAATCAGCAGACTAAGTAAAATTTTTCTCATTATCTCACTCTACCGTTTTAATCCATTTGCTACTTCTAACATAGAGTCAGACGTTGTAATCGCTTTTGAATTTGTTTCATAAGCACGTTGAGCAACAATCATATTCACCATTTCTTCAACGATTTGTACATTTGACATTTCTAAATACGATTGAACAAGTGTACCAGCACCGTCTTCGCCTGGATTACCTGTAACGGGCACTCCTGACGCCGCTGTTTCCAAATACAAGTTTTTCCCCATGCTCGACAACCCCGATGGATTCGTAAAACGAGCAAGTTCAATTTGTCCACATTCTTCTGGTTCATTTTGTCCAGGAATAGCCGCAAAAACGCGACCTTCACCTGAAATCGTAATATCTGTAGCATTATCTGGAATTACAATTTCTGGCGTTAATAAGTATCCTTCTGAAGTAGTCATACGACCAGTATTATCACGTTTGAAAGAACCATCTCGCGTATATGCTGTTGTCCCATCAGGCAGCTCAATCTGAAAATAGCCTTCACCTTCAATTGCAACATCCAATGGATTTCCCGTGCTTTGAAAACTTCCTTGTGTATGTATTGTATTCGTAGCTACCATACGAACGCCATGCCCCATTTGTAAGCCAGTAGGCAATTGTGTATCTGGGCCAGAATCAGCACCCGCTTGACGAAGCGTTTGATACATTAAATCCTGAAATTCAGCCCGATGTTTTTTATGTCCTGTTGTATTTACGTTCGCTAAATTATTAGAAATAACATCCATGTTACTCTGTTGCGCATTCATCCCTGAAGCTGCAGTCCACAATGCACGCATCATAATAAAAAACTCCCATCAAAAAATATTTCTTGCAAATTCAGTCAATTTAAAACACTTTTCAATATTATATCGTAATAATAAACGAAAATGTTAAGTACAATTATCCTCTGCCAACTTCATTCACTGCTTTTTCTAACATTGAATCTTCTGATTGCAATGCCTTTGCATTCGTTTCATATGCTCGATATGCATTAATCAGTTTAACCATCTCTGATACAACGTTGACATTTGACAGTTCCAGCTGGCCTTGACTAATTTTCCCCGTAGCTTGTCTAGAACGCTCTCCTTGCGGAGCAACATACATGCTGTTTCCTTCTTTTTTCAAAACTCTATCATCATCGAACTCAACAAAATCAAGTGTTGCAATTTGCTCATTATCCAATGCGATTTGTCCATCGGCGCCAATCGTTACATTACCATTTCCATTAATTTGTACTGGACGACCTCCTGCTAAAACAGGAAATCCTTCATTCGTAACAAGTTGTCCATTCTCAGCTAAATTAAAAGACCCATTACGGGTATACCTTGTCCCTTGAGGAGTATCAATGACAAAGTAGCCTTTTCCTTCAATCGCAAGGTCAAAAGTATTCCCCGTTTGTTGCGTTGATCCCTGTTCATGTTGTGTATAAATTTCATCAATTTTCGAACCACGACCTAACTCGCCAATTTGAGGTGCTACTTGTCCATCATTGATACGTCGAATTAGAACTCGTTCAAATTCAGAACTCACCGTTTCATCTTTTTTATAACCAGTAGTGGTTACGTTTGCTAAATTATTTGAAATAACATCCGTACGCGTAGTCTCTGTAATCATTCCTGATGCCGCTGTATAAAGCCCACGTATCAAATTAAGACACCTCCTAGAATTATCTTATATTTGTATTTTTCAGTGTAGTTAAACTATCTTCCAATTTATCTATGGAATCCAATGCCTTGCCTGTTCCAAGCGCAACACAAGACAATGCATCATCTGCTAAATACGTTGGAATTCCTGTTTCTTTTTGAATTAAGCGATCCAATGCAAAAAGCATTGAGCCCCCACCCGTCATGACAATACCACGATCCATAATATCAGCCGCGAGTTCAGGTGGTGTGTCTTCAAGCACCTTCTTGACACATTGAATAATTCGGCTAACAGGTTCATTGAGAGCCTCACAAGTTTCATTTACTTCCATCTTTATCGTTTTTGGCAATCCCGTTAATAAATCACGCCCCCGTACCTCAAGCGAACCACTACGGGCATCGCGCATCGCCGCTCCAATATTAACCTTAATATCCTCTGCCGTACGCTCCCCGATCATGATATTATACTCATTTTTCACATAACGAATAATCGCTTCATCAAATTTGTCACCACCGATTCTTAACGAATCGCTTATAACAATTCCACCCAAGCTAATCACAGCAACATCGGTAGTTCCACCACCGATATCCACCACCATCGCACCATATGGCTCGGAAATTTCAAGTCCAGCTCCTAAAGCTGCTGCAAGCGGTTCCTCAATTAAATAAGTTTTACGCGCGCCCGCTTGTACAGCTGCCTCTAATACAGCACGTTTTTCAACAGTCGTTACTCCAGATGGAATACATACCATAATACGAGGCTTAAACAAAAAGCTTTTTCCCGCAACTTTTTCAATAAAATGGCGAAGCATACTTTCCGTTGTATCATAATCCGCAATAACCCCTTCACGAAGCGGACGAATCGCAACAATATTTCCGGGTGTACGCCCAATCATACGACGTGCCTCTTCACCTATAGCAAGAACCCTATCTGAATCTTTATCAATAGCTACAACAGAAGGCTCGTTTAAAACAACCCCTTTGCCTTTTATATAAACCAAAACATTGGCCGTTCCCAAATCCACACCAATATCCATTGACATTCCCAACATTGAAAATCCCCTTCCAAAACTACATTCAGTCAGCAAAATCGTAAAGCATTCTAATATCAATTACAGAAAATTTTACTCAACATGCTTTATTCTACATTTTACAATTAAATCCTTTATAATTAAAGATTTTCTTTATAATATTTATATTTTTTTCGCGTCGCTTCGCCACCCCGAATATGGCGTTCCGCCTTATTTTTTTCCAGGACAATTCTCACTCTGTCCGACAAAGCTTTATTCAACATAGGCAATCTTTCTATCATATCCTTATGTACAGATAATAAAAAATGGAACGTAGAATTTTTTGCATTTTCAATATTTCTCTATGTCAGGTCACTTTATTATATTTAAATTTCGTTTTTTCATTTATATATCGACTCAATTTAATAATCAAAAGCGCCGATACGCTTCCAATAAAAGCAGCAATAATAACATCACTTGGATAGTGTGCGCCCAAATATAAGCGAGAAAATCCCATTAAAACTGCTAAAATCATTGCACCTATTCCATATTTAAGAGGAAGATAACGCAGATAAATACCTGCTGCTGCAAATGCAATGCCAGTATGTCCTGACGGAAAAGAATATCCTGATGGACGCCCCGTCAATAAAGATAATCCATCTAACGCATCAAACGGCCGCGTTCTCTGAACAATATTCTTTAAAAATCCACTCCCTATTAAAGCATATAGCAACATGGCCATAAATGCCAATATGCCAATCGTCCTTGTTTTTTTATAAATCGACAATACGATAGCACTTATAATCCAAATGATCCCCATATCACCACTGTGCGTAATCAATTTAAAAACTGGTGTTAAATATTCATTTCTAACCTGTTCTTGCAACAGAAATAAAATTTCTGTATCCAATAAAGCTATTTCATAAACCATATTCTTTACCATCCTTTTAAATATCGAAACATATTTTTAAATTAGAAATCCTATATAAAGTTTATCAATGTTCAACCTTTGTTTCAAAAATCCTTCTCTAAAAAGATAAAAAGAATTACCAATTTACATTTTTTGCAGGAGTTTAATCCCCAATAGCGAAACTTTAATACTGCAACAATTATTTTACATTATTGTTTATTTATGTCGTTTATTGTCGGAAATAATTTGTAGACAAGAAAGGTTTCACATGATGAAGGTGATCAATTTAACAACGAAGTTTAATATTAAAATAGTCAGTGTTGTTTTTCTCGTTATACTGGTAATTACCATTTATAACGACTGGCTTTTGTTACAAGCTGAAAATAAACAAAATTTACGTTATTTAACTTCAATCACAGAATTTTTAGCTGAGAAAAGCCCCCCTAATCTTTTTTCAGAAACTTATATACAAGCTACAGCTTTAGATCAATCAAATCAATTGACTATTTATTCTCTTAACCAAAAGCTCCAACCAATAGTTGATGAAGTTTGTATGCCTTATAAACGAATTCAATTTGGCTACTATTCGCAAAACTGTAAAAACGTAGTTGCTATCGGGTCAAAATTTGATGAATCTTTACTTATCGACATGTCACTAAATAAAGCAAATCCCATCCATGATGTGACTACAACGTCACTCATTGAAGAGGAGTTTTCCTCTTTATGGCATGGTGAAAAATCAATCACTTACTGTATTCCAATTAAAGAGAATGGGGTTATCGTTGCTCAGGCTTTCGCTAGCGTTAATCAAAGTAAAGTATATAAAATCCTATGGCAAAGAACAATGGACACCTTTTTAATCACATTTGTTATGCTTTTATTTTGTGTTATTGCTTTTCATGAACTATGCCTTAGATTGAAAGAAGATTTGATTAAATTTGCTAAATCCATCTCTTCGGGGAACTCTCACGATATAGATATTTCCTTTTCAGAATTTGCTCCAATTTTAAATTATATAAGCAAACAAACAGAAAAAATGACACAATTAGACCGATTAAATATCGTCGGCGAAATGGCCGCTGGAATCGCGCATGAAATTCGCAATCCACTTACAACCGTAAAAGGTCTGCTTCAATTCATGAGCCGAAAGAATGAATTCCATAAATATAAAGAAAATTTTGATTTAATGATTACCGAAATTAATCGTGCCAATGCGATTATTACTGAGTTTTTATCCCTATCAAAAAATAAAGCAATGAACTTTCAAAAAATGAATTTAAATACCATTTTACAAGATATCTATCCTTTACTTCAGGCAAATGCACTATATTATGACTGTAAAGTTTATTTAGACTTAAGCGATATTCCAAATTTACTTTTAGATAAAAATAGCATTCATCAATTTATTCTTAATATGATTCAAAACAGCATTGATGCTATGCCTGATGGAGGATCAATCCATATCTCAACAGTATTAACTAACAATAATGTAGTTCTAACAATTAAAGATTCTGGAATTGGGATTTCAAAAGACATTCAAGATCATTTATTTACACCGTTTTTTACAACCAAGGATAAAGGAACAGGACTTGGCTTAGCGATTTGCTCTCGGATTATTCATCGCCATAAAGCCATTCTAACATTCAACAGTCAAATAGGAGAAGGTACAACTTTCATCGTTACCTTCCCCTCCATAGATTCAAATAATAAAAATTAAAAGGAGTATTGCTATGACCGAGAAAATACTTACCGCTATGTTTGCAATAGTAAGCTTACTCTATCTTTATTTTGCCCATCAATTATCCTTTGGCTCGCTTCAAAATCCTCAGTCTGGTTTTTTGCCAATAACCATTGGGATTATCGCTATAATTTTGTCTTTCATATTAATTATCAAACAACTCCGTTCAACCAAAGCAGAGTCTGCAGAATTAGTAAACTGGACAAAATTTACATTTATACTTTTAGGATTGATTTTTTATATCTTGTTTTTTAAATTTTTGGGCTACTTCTTCTCAACCTTATTTTTTCTATTCTATCTACTTAAAATCGCATCAGAAAAAACAGATTGGTGGAATCCATTTATCATTTCTTTTATCAGTTCAACCTCTTTTTATTTACTTTTTAAATACTACCTAGATGTAACATTACCTTAATCAAAACAGCTAAGGAGGTTTTACCTTGGAAACTTTCGATATGCTATTACACGGTTTTACCGTCAGCATGATGCCAGCAAATCTAGTAGCATGTGCCATAGGAGTTTTATTAGGAACACTCGTCGGAGTTTTGCCTGGGATTGGAACAATCGGTGCAATTTCTTTATTACTGCCATTTAGTTATACGATGGATCCTACCTCATCTTTAATTATGTTTGCAGGAATTTATTACGGCTCTAAATACGGGGGATCAACTACCTCTATTTTAATGAATGTCCCCGGAGAAACAGCATCTGTTGTAACCTGTATCGATGGCTATGCCATGGCACAACGTGGAAGAGCAGGTGCTGCTTTAACAGTCTCAGCAATAGGTTCATTTATCGCAGGCACTATCGGCGTCATCGGACTCACCTTGTTTGCTCCCCCTTTAGCTGATCTTGCCTTAAGCTTTGGACCACCAGAGTACTTTGCCTTATCGATTGTCGCCTTATTTTTTTTAACAAAACTAACAGGGACTTCTATGCTAAAATCCACGTTAATGGTTACTTTAGGAATTATGCTTGGTACGGCTGGATTAGACTCCCTGTCAGGAATTAGCCGATTTACTTTTGGTATTGATGAACTAGACCGTGGATTTGATTTATCCCTTCTAGCTATGGGAATATTCGGCATCGGTGAAATTCTAACTGTCATGGCCTCCTCCACCCCGCCATCAACTATTCAAAAATTTAAATTCCGCGATTTATATCCAACACACGAAGAATGCCAGCGCTCTATAGCCCCAATTTTCCGCGGCAGTATTTCGGGCTTTTTAGTCGGATTAATGCCAGGACCTTCATCAACAATCTCAACGTTTGTCTCCTATGCATTAGAAAAATATTGCAGCAAAAATCCTGCTGAATTCGGTCATGGTGCAATTGAAGGTGTCGCCGGTCCCGAGTCTGCAAACAATTCAGCTAGTTCCGCAAGCATGATTCCTCTTTTATCCTTAGGATTGCCATTTTGTGGCGGTACCGCAATTTTACTAAGCGGATTCATGGTCCACGGAATTCTTCCAGGTCCTTCCTTAATTACACAATATCCAGACCTATTTTGGGGTCTTATCGCCAGTATGTACGTAGGTAATGTTATGCTGCTTATTATCAATTTGCCCTTGGTTGGTGTTTTCGTCCAACTATTACGAACACCGTTATATATACTAATGCCATTAGTCATTGTGCTGACATTAACTGGAGCGTATGCGGTTAACAATAGTGTATTTGATCTAATATGCATTTTATTATTTGGTGTCCTAGGTTTCTTCCTAAATCGTACAGGCTTTGAGCCAGCGCCACTCATCATTGGAATAGTCATTGGTCCTGAACTTGAACAAAGATTAATTCAAGGATTAATTATCTGTGACGGCAGTTTACTAGACATGCTAACACGACCGATTTCCGCAACCATTATATGTGTCGGGCTTCTTTTTGCTATCTATAATTTGTTTAAATGGTTCAAAAATTTTCAAATATCGTACACAAAAAAGTGTCACGATAATAATAAAAAGGAGATGTAAAGACATGCAAAAAAAATCACTAGTATTTCTTATGATGGGTTTATTTATTACAGGAATTACAATGACTGGATGTACAATGACCGGAGAGAAAAACGATTACCCTAATAAGCCTATAAATGTAATTGTCCCATTTACAGCTGGAGGAAGTTCCGACTTACAAGCTAGAACTCTAGAAAAATTAGCACCTAAATATCTTGACCAAAATTTTATTATTCTTAATAAACCTGGTGGTGGTGGAAGTGTTGCTTGGAATGAACTAGTAACTTCACCATCCGATGGATATAACATCGGGATCAGTTACGCAGCTTTACTTTTGCAACCTTTATATGGATCAACAAAATACCATTATCCAACTGCACTTGAACCAATAGTTCAGTTTTCTACTACTCCTTTATTATTTGTAGTAAATACAGACCAACCATGGCAAACACTTGATGATTTAATTAAATTTAGTAAGCAGAATCCTAACAAAATAAATTTAGGGCATGCCGGAATCGGAGATATAAGCCATATAATCGGAGAAATATTTGCCAAAGAAGCTGATATCAGCATTAATCAAATTCCATTTAAAGGTGCAAGTGAGTCTACAGCTGCTTTGTTAGGGGGACATATTCAAATCGTAGTTGCGAGCCCAGGTGCTTTAACGGAGCAAATCGCAAGTGGAAAATTACGAGCATTGGCTATATCAAGCGAAAATCGCTCTACTAATCCTATTTTTGCGCAAACACCAACTTTTAAAGAACTAGGATATAATATAGTTTTAGAAAATTGGTTCGGCATTATTGCACCAAAAGAAATTACTTCTGAGACAAAAAAGAAATTAGAAGCAGGATTAACCAAAATGATTGCAGACCCAGAATTTAAAGTAAATATTGAAAAGCTTGGCATGGAAGTAAGTTATTTAAATTCCGAAGACTCGAAAAAAAAATGGATTGCTGATAATGAAAAGCTATCTAACATGTTAAAAGAGACTGATATTATTGAACAAATTCAAGCACAGAAAAAATAATTTTAAAAGTAATTAAAAACTTAATGAATAATAAAAAGGAGATGTAAAGACATGCAAAAAAAATCACTAGCATTTCTTATGATGAGTATATTCATTACAGGAATTACAATGACTGGATGTACAATGACTGAAGAGAATAGCAACTATCCAGATAAGCCTATAAATTTTATTGTTCCATTTAGTGCAGGTGGAGGAACCGATTTACAAGCTAGATCATTGGAAAACTTAGCACCAAAATATCTCAATCAAAATTTTATTATTTTAAATAAACCTGGAGGAGCAGGTAGTATTGGCTGGAATGATTTAGTTAATGCCGCACCAGATGGTTATACGATTGGAATAAGTAGTACAGAAATACTTTTACTACCACTATATGGAGATACTAAATACCACTACCCAACTGCATTAGAACCGCTTGCTCAAATTTCTACGATTCCTTTTATTATGGTTATAAACGCCGAGCAACCATGGCAAAATCTCGATGATCTAATCCAATATAGCAAACATCACCCGAACGAACTAAAATTTGGTCACTCTGGAGTTGGATCAGCTGCTCATATTCTAGGTGCAGTTTTAGCTAAAAAAACTGAAATTAATCTACAGCAAGTCCCATTCCGTGGGGGAAGTGAATCAACAACAGCTTTGCTAGGGAATCATGTGCAAATTGCCTTTTCAAACCCAGCAGTTTTAAAAGAACAAATTAAATCAGGGCGATTACGCCCTTTAGCAACAACAAGTACAGAGAGATTAACAGATCCTGATTTATCACAAATTCCTACATTTAAAGAATTAGGATTAAATATAGAAATCCCAAATTGGTTTGGTGTTGTCGCTCCTAAAGAACTACCACCCCAAGTCAAAGCAAAGCTTGAAGATAATTTAAGATTAATGATTAATGATCCAGAATTTCAATTGAATTTACAAAACTTAGGTTTACAGGTTGAATACTTAAATTCTGAATGTTCCAAAAAGAAATGGATATCAGATACAGAAAAATTATCGAATATGATCAAAGAAACTGATATTTTAGAACAAATTCAAGCACATAAACAATAATCAAAGATAGGATATAATATACTAGAAACGGTAGCTCCCAACTGTCTGAGAGCTACCGTTTCTAGTATATTATATCCACTTCTGAAAATAAATTTAATCTAACTTTTATATTGCCTTGTTCACTAACTAAAATTTTTTCAATTAATTTTCTTAATAACATATTGCCAAACTCACCACTGCTTAAAATTTCTTTTATATTTACACAATATCTTTGCACTAGCATATCAATTTGCAGATGAATATTTTCTTCTTGTTTAAAACTCTTCAATTCCTTTTCATACGACTCAATTTGCCTATTAATCTCGCCCACACGCTCTTTTAATTCATCTATTGAAATAATCTCAAATTCATACATCTCAGTTTGCTTGCGCTTTATCCGTTTTAGTCGAACAATTTCTTTTTGAATTTTATTTGTATTGCAAGTAAAATCCTCTTTACTCCACTTTCTTTTTAGTAAATGAATAACTTTCCCCATTAAATTTTTTTGTGAATCTATCATTTCTGAAAAATAATCTTGAATAGCAGTTAGCAGTTCTGCTTCATCAATCGTAGTGCTATTATTACAAAAATCTTTTCCTTGAGAGTTACGCCCTGTACAAACCCATCGTATATATTCTTTTGTATACTTTCTATACATCCGACGAAAACTGTATCCACAGCTCTCACATTGAATCAATGTACTAAAGCAATACTTATTCGATTGCCGCTCCTTTTTATGTCGAAAATCTTCATTTCGTTTTTTCATAATTTTTTGCGCTTTTTTAAATGTATATTCATCAACAATCATTAAATCTGGTTTGTTTGCAATAAAAAAATCCGCTTCGCGATTCACGCCCCGTTCACCAGTTAAAAAGTCTTTCACATAGGATTTTCCATTTATCACTCTTCCCATATAAAGTTGATTGCTTAGAACTTTTCCTACTGAATATGGATGCCATTTATAATCTCGTTTTGTCTTTATCCCTTCTTTGTTTAAAAAATTTGCAATTTTAAAAAAGCCTAAGCCTTGATTTAGATACAAATCAAACATTTTTCGAATGATCCTTGCTTCATATGGATTAACTTTTAAATCGAAATATTCCCCATGAATTTTATCATATCCATAAACTAAATTAGGTACACGCCCTTTCTCTGCATTACGCTTTTTGCCAAATTTAACTCTTTTGGAAATATTAGCACTTTCTTCTTGGGCAACAGCAGCTAAAATGGTCAATGTAAGCTCCCCATCATTGCTGGACATATTTGCCGTAACAAATCGACAATCGACATTTAAAGATTTGAGTTTACGAATACTTTGCAGAAAATCTACTACATTACGAGCAAGCCTAGAAACGTCTTTTACGTGCACCGAGGAAAATCTTCCGCATTCTGCATCTTTCATCATTCGCTTAAATTCGCGACGATTTTTTAATTTTGTTCCACTAATTCCCTCATCCGCATATACCTCAACCAGTTCTAAATGGTTACGATTTGCATATTCCATAAAAAATTCTTTCTGGGCTTGTAAACTCATAATCTGTTCATCTTTATCCGTTGATACTCTACAATAGGCTGCAATCTTTGGTTTCACTTGATCATTCAGCATATGATTCCTCCAAACAGTAAAGATTCTGTGTCTAGTTTACCCCATCATTTCTTCTGGCTTTGATTTACTTTGTTCTAAATCGCACTTGATTTTCATCATCAATGCTTCTGCAAGAATTAACGGTAAAAATTTTTCTATCTCACTGCTTGAATTGCAGTTTTCAAATTGAATTTTCACTTTTTTCATCTCCCTCTAATGCTTGTACTAATAAATATTATCTTCATCAATAAAAAATTCCCTATTTATTTTTATCCGCTGACTAATCCGCTTTATATTTTTAACCCTACAATGATAAAAAAGAATTCCCAACTATAAGTTGAGAATTCTTTTTTATCGTTCTATTTTATATTATCTTTATGTACAGTAGATTTACTAACACCAAAAACGTTGGCAGCCTGCCTTACTGTATGTTTGGTCTCTAAAATATGCGCACAAATCTCTAATACACGTTTGCGAATATATTCTTTCATCCTGTCCATTCCCCCAATGACTTTGCTATCAAATGTATATGCAAAAATCTACATTGACAGAACTGATAGCCGTAGAGGTTATTCCTTACAAATCCACCAGTGTATAAAATTAAAGCGATAATCTAAATATCCATTAATAAATTTGTTGCAATTATATATTCGCCTTAAAAATATTTTCTAATTGCGAAGAATTTATCACACTATTATCTTCATATTCTTTTCTAGCTCTGTCCGCCATTGAATTCAAAGTAGTCTTATCATCATATTTATCTTGGGATTTCCCTATGTTGAATGGATTACTGCCGTGTTGAGACTGTTTATCATTTCCTGTACTTATTTTTTGTTTACTGATTACTTTGGATTCAATTTGCTTTCCTGAAGAATCAACAGTAATTTGTGTCAATACTACAATCTGCGATCCATCATCAGCCGTAATTACACTCCGCTGAATAGTCGTTGTTGTTTCCTCATCACTGCCACCTTGCCCTTGACTTTTTGAAGAATTAGTCTCTCCAGCTAATGTTTTTTTGAACTGTTCAGCTACGTCATCCATTTTATTTACAGAAGATGTTGAAGCAGAAGTAGCTGTATTCCATAAATTGTGATTTACTCCTTGAATACTGCTCATTTTTTAATCTCTCCTAAATATGGAATCCATTCGATTAAATTCTCGTTCCCTCATTTAATTTATCGAAAAAACTGAAGAAACTTTAAGTATTTTTCCTAATTTTATTATTAGCATAACTTATAGGAATAAACCTCGGTTTTGTTAATGCAAGCCAAAATTAAGATTTTGTTATTTTAACTAAAAAGATCTCCTTAATTTGCAAATCTTATTTTTTCTATATTGTGAAAATTACAAAGCTTTTTGTAATTTTTTGTAGAATTTTCAAAGGAAAATATTCCTTTTTTCTAGTATTATTCTATTAATTAAATAAATATTTGTAAAAGTGAGGGATTCCTATGTCATTCAATTTTCGAAGTCTTCGCACTCAATGTATGTTTATTGGTGGTTTGCTAATTTTCATCGCAATGGTAATTCTCGGTGCTTCCAGTTACTATTATGCAAACAAATACCTTCAAGAAAGCGAAAATAACTCAATTAAACTAATGTCTGAAAATTCCCACATTAAAGTTAATACCCGTTTAAGTGAGCTAATCGGTTATTTAGAGTCAGCTGCTGACACAGCGCGGTTAAAAAATGCAAAAGATAAAGATACTATCTTATCAGCCCTAAACGATTGTATGGTTCGAGCAAAAGACTTCTCAGTCGTTGCTTATGTTGATTTAAACGGCAACGCAATTCGTCAAAACGGTGAGATATCCTCTGTTTTAAATCGCGAATATTTTAAACATATCATGCAAACAAAAGAAAAATATATATCAGAAGTTCTCATTTCTTCAACAACAAATCAACCAGCTACTATTTTGATTGTACCTGTAATGAATAATGGTAAAATGACTGGCATGGTCTATGGTTCCCTTGAGCTAAGCGATTTTCAGAGTTTTGTTAATGATATAAATTTTGCAAAAACAGGTTCCGCTTATCTACTTGATGAAATGGGAACGATTATCGTTCATAGTAAAAATCCTGAACTAGTAGAAAAAATAAATTTAAACGGAGAGAACAATCCAGCAAAAATTAAAAATGAAATCCCCATTGATTCTCGATTAACTCAGCTATATACAAATTCTCTTAAAACCTCCGAACTTGTATCTGGTGTTTTTAATTTTGGTAATAATGATTTACAGTTTGGAACTTTTTCAACAATTGATCTACCCGGAGGGAAGAAATGGACTTTAGCAATTGTTGCTCCTGAATCGGAAGTAAATGAACCAATTAATACTTTAACGCGCAATATTATTTTAATTACAATTATTTGTATAATTATTGCAATGATTATCGCAATGTATCTAAGCGAAAAATTAGCAAATCCAATTATTCAAATTAAAGAGCAATTAAATCAATTAGCCTCAGGTAATTTAGGCTTACCTAAACTAAACATTAATAGCAAAAATGAATTAGGAGATTTAGCTCATGCATGTAACAAAATGATTGAAGACCTAAAAACTTTATTACATCAAATCCAAAAAACTGTTGAACAGGTTGCAGCTGCATCAGAAGAACTTACAGCCAGCGCTGATCAATCAGCCCAGGTTACAGTTCAGGTAGCTCAATCAATTGCGGATGTCGCCACATCTTCAAATGCACAGGTAGAGTCAATAGACAAATCCACAAGAGTTATTGAAAATATTACATCTGAAATTCACTCTGTTTCCATAATGGCAAACAATTCGGCAAATTATGCACAAGATGCTGTAACAAAAGCACAAAACGGCAATGAATTCGTAAATAAAGCGGTTATTCAAATGCAACAAATTCAAGATACTGTAACAACCTCGGCATCCGTAGTAAGTAGACTTGGCGATCGTTCAAAAGAAATTGGTCAAATTATCGAAACGATATCTGCCATTGCAGCACAGACCAATCTTCTTGCGTTGAATGCAGCAATTGAAGCGGCTCGCGCCGGAGACCACGGACGCGGTTTTGCAGTTGTTGCTGAAGAAGTAAGAAAACTTGCTGAACAATCCCAAAAAGCTGCCGAACAGATAGCTGCTTTAATCGGCGAAATTCAAATAGAAACCAATAATGCTGTAGTTTCTATGAACGCTGGCACAGAGGAAGTAAAAGTAGGTACTTCTGCCGTAAACAATGCTGGAAGCACCTTCATAGAGATTGTTAAGCTGGTAGAACAGGTTGCAACCCAAATTACCAATTTGTCAACAACTGCCGGAGACATTGCCAATGGAACTACAACTATTGTTTCTTCTATTCAATCAATAGATACCGAAAGTCAAAAGGTAGCCGAACAAACACAAACTGTTTCGGCTGCGACAGAAGAGCAATCTGCTTCCATGGAGCAAATTGCCTCTTCAAGCCAAAGTCTTGCAAACCTCGCGCAAGAGTTGCAAGACACAGCCCATAAGTTTAAGTTCTAAAAATAAAAATGGTATTGTTGTTCTCTACAACAATACCGTTTTCTTATACTTGTCCCTATAAATTAGACTTCTGATTTAAATCTTGTAAAATGTAATCTTTTATGACATCTTATGTATTATCTCACTAAAGGTTTTCTCTTATATTTTACTCTACAAATTACCTATTCACATTCCAAAATTTATGATATACTCAATATATTTAAAAGGCAGAAGTGAGGATAAAAGGTGAATATAAATTCAAATCGTAATTTTTTAAATATTAGCGAATGGCGTTTAACCCCATATCAAATTTTATCATTAGGTATCGCTGCCCTCGTATTAAGCGGGGCTTTTTTACTCATGCTCCCCCTCTCCAGCCAAAGTGGAGAATCCATGCCATTTGTTGACGCTTTATTTACAGCAACCTCTGCTGTTTGCGTAACTGGTCTTGTCGTTGTTGACACAGGGAATTATTTTTCGCTATTCGGGCAGCTAGTCATTATTTTTCTTATCCAATGTGGTGCTTTAGGGTTTATGACGATGGCAACACTTATGGCAATTCTCATGCGAAAAAAAGTCCATTTACGTAACCGCCTTATTATGCAGGAAGCATTAAATCAGTTAACACTTGCGGGTATCGTAAAGCTCGTAAAGTATATTATAAAATCTACGCTTCTCATCGAGTTCATCGGTGGTACAATCCTTGCCATACGCTTTTATGTTGATTTTGGGGCCACCGGTATTTATTACGGCTATTGGCACGCAATTTCTGCCTTTTGTAATGCAGGCTTTGATATTATCGGCAGTAAAAATGGAAATTTATTTCCGTATGTAGATGATTTTATCGTGAATATTACTCTAACCTCGCTCATTATTCTTGGAGGTCTTGGCTTTGCCGTAATTGCCGACATTACTACAACGAAGAAATTCAAATTTTTTGCTTTACATACGAAAATTGTTCTTGCAACTACTGCCTTTCTCGTTTTTGGTGGCATGTTTTACATTTTACTTATGGACTACTACAACACAGAAACACTTAGCGGCTTATCACTGACAGGGAAATTGCTGGCTAGTTACTTTCAATCAGTAACGCTCCGTACAGCTGGATTTGCAACTTTACCAATCGGTGAATTAACGAATGCTTCAATATTTGCTATGATGATTCTTATGTTTATCGGCGCATCGCCAAGCTCAACCGGCGGCGGTATTAAAACAACGACCTTTGCAGTCGTAATCGCTTCCATCTGGAGCCAAATTCGCGGACACGAAGATACTGTATTGTTTTATCGCAAAATTCCCAATGCTATGATCCAAAAAGCCTATACTTTTACTTTTATTTCTGCCGCTTTAAATTGTCTTGCGATTATGCTACTTATCATGGATAATGCAAATACAGAAAATATTCCTCTTTTCTTTGAAGTGATTTCCGCCTTTTCTACTTGCGGTCTCAGTATGGGCATTACACCAACATTAGATTCATTTAGTAAATATGTTCTCACCATCATGATGCTCATTGGTCGTATTGGACCTGTTACATTTGCTCTAGCCTTAGCATTAAAAAGTCAAAAAACAAAAATTAAATATCCAGAAGGCAAAATCATGATTGGGTAATGCAACGATGCATTTACACCGCTAACAAAATAAATGTTTATAGGTAATCATCTAATCTGTTTCCCAGCTTTACAGACTCCCACTTTTTCCAAGTGGGAGTCTTATTCTTCTCGCTTAGAAATGTTCTAAAGAAAGCGTGGTAATTTTTCTACGCCGCTTTGCAACTTTATAGCAACTAAATCCCTGTTTCGCCATAATATTGACTAAGCTTTCATTGGTACCATTACTAGACAAGTTTTTTAGTTTTTCAACCACGATTTCTTCCTTCTCCTCTTTTATCATCACAGGCTCAGCAACTTTCTGCTTACTAATTACTTTCGACTCTACCAATTTTCCATTTCGTCCTGTCGTTACCTCTCTAATAACAAGAAACTCCGTACCATCGGGCTCAACAACAAGACTCGTACGAAAAATTGTATCAGTTACATCACCTTTACTATTCTTCAACTTTGTTAACATCGACTTAAACTCTTTTGTCTCTTGCATACTTTTCATCTGAGCTTTAGCTAATCGTTCTCTATACGCCTTATATTGAACTTTCTCGAATTCATTCATTTCTTTCCCTCCACACAAATCTATCTCTCCTACAACACATCCTACTTATAATATCGTTATTTCTCTATTCTTTTTAAGGGAATATTCCTCTAAATAAAAAATCGGTATTGCATATATGCAATACCGATTCTTCTATAACGAATACACGGGCTCATCATTTAAATAAGCAAATTCATATTCTTTTTTTATTCTATTGTAACGCGTATGAAGAAGTCGGTGTGCTTTTTCACTCAATGGATGTGCTAAATACTCTTTATATAAACGAATCACTTCTGGGTTTTGATGTGATTTACGAATTTTCATCGACTTATCAATCGAGTAAATTGCATCCATGCGCATAATTTTCACATCGTTGGTACTTTTAATCGGCTGTCCCCCACCTCCAATACAGCCGCCCGGACAAGCCATGACTTCAATAAAATGATATTCACAAGTTCCCGCTTTAATCTGCTTCATAATCTTCTCAGCATTTCTTAGTCCATGTGCGATTGCGACTTTAATTTCTCGATCTCCCAAATCAATGATTGCTTCTTTAATCCCTTTAAAACCACGTACACTTTCAAAATCCAAATTTATGAGCTCTTTTCCTGTATATATTTCATACACCGTACGAAGTGCAGCTTCCATTACACCACCACTCGTACCAAAAATCGCTCCGGCGCCAGTTCCCATCCCCATAGGGCTATCGAATTCACCCTCTGCTAAATGATTAAAATCAATCCCCACATAATTAATTAATTTTGTTAATTCACGTGTCGTTAAAACAATATCAACATCTCTGATTCCACTCTGCTGCATTTCCGGTCTAGATGCTTCGTATTTTTTCGCCGTACATGGCATGATTGATACCGTAACAATATCTTTAACATCTATTCCTGTAGCTGCTGGATAATACGATTTTGATAACGCACCAAAAATCTGCTGGGGTGATTTTACACTAGAAAGATATTCTAGATAATCGCCATGATGCTTCTCCATATAATTTACCCATCCAGAGCTACATGAAGTAAGCATCGGCAAGCTTTCATTTTGCTTTAACCTTTGTAACAGCTCATTTCCTTCTTCCATAATTGTTACATCTGCTGCAAAATTCGTATCAAATACACGGTTAAAGCCAAGCATCCGTAAAGCAGTTACCATTTTCCCCGTTACCACTTCGCCCTTTGGCAAGCCAAATTCATCTCCCAAAGCAACGCGCACCGATGGCGCTACTTGTACGATTACATGTTTTTGGGGATCTTGTAATACATCTAATACCTTTTGCGTATCATCTTTTTCTACAATTGCACCAACTGGACAAACGGCGCTGCATTGCCCACATAAAATGCAATCCGTTTCTTCCAATGGCTTATGATAAGCTGTTGTAATCATATAATCTTCTGACCGCCCTGCATGTGATAGCGCTGCTACGCCTTGCACTTCCTGACAGGCTTTAACGCATCGACCACACTTGACACATTTTGATAAATCACGCACCAAACTCGGATTGTTGTCATTAATCGGAATATGTTTTGCCACATTTGGTAAATTTGGCTTTAAAACATTAAATCGACTGCATAACTTTTGTAAATCACATTTACCGTTGCGCGCACAGGATAAGCAATTTTGTTCATGATTCGCTAAAATCAATTCTAAAATTCCCACTTGTGTATCGCGCACTAGTTTTGTATCCGTTAAAATCTCCATACCTTCCCATACATCCGTAGAACATGCCGCAAATAATCTTCTTCCGCCGACAACTTCAACAGTACAAATTCTGCAATGCGCTTTGATTGTCTGATCCGGATGATAGCAGAGATGGGGAATATTGATATTAATCTTCTTTGCAGCTTCTAAAATTTTCGTCCCTTTTTCCACTTCAACAGGAATATTATTTATTTTAATATGCACCAGATTGTCCATAAAATCACCTCATTCATTTTACTATAAAACATTTCGGGAATACTTCAATCGCAGAAACAAAAGCACTTTGTGCCGTTTCTCCTAAACCGCACATCGAAGACATCGCCATCAACTTTGCAATTTTTTTCATGGAGGTTACATCACTTTCTGTATGCGTTCCTCGCGCTACCTTATCAAGTAAAATCCGCATATGACGATTGCCCTCACGGCAAGGTGTACATTGCCCGCAACTCTCATGAGAAAAGAATTCCTGCGTTGCCACTAAGAATTCCATAACGCTCGTTCGCTCATCTACCACCAAGATTGCCCCCGAACCGACACCAACACCAGCTTTTTGTAAAGCTTCATACGTATAAGGTGTGTCTAAAATATCCGTTGAAGCAATTTTTCCCGATGCACCGCCGAATTGAATCAACCGAATCGCACGATTCCCTTGGATTCCCCCAGCTAAATCATAAATAATCTCTCGTACCGTAACGCCGAATGGAATTTCAAAAACGCCAGGACAGTTTACATTGCCACCCACACTAACCAGTTTTGTCCCTTTTGATTTTTCCGTTCCATAACTTTGATAAACATTTTGATCATCAAGTAAAATTCCAGTGACTAAAGATAGACTCTCCACATTATTTACGCACGTAGGTAAGTTATATAACCCGCATTGTTTAATAAATGGCGGTTTCATTCTTGGCCGGCCGCTTTTCCCTTCAATAGATTCCACGAGTGCCGTGCCTTCGCCACAGACATATGCACCTGCACCGGAATATAAATGAATATCAAAATTAAACCCTTTGCCAAGAATATTCTTTCCTAAAAAGCCATAGACGCGCGCCTGCTTTATCGCATTTAAAAGCAACGGACGCAAATGGCTATATTCTTCCCTTAAATAAATGTATCCATTTTCCGCATCTACCGTGTAGCCAGCGATAATCATTCCCTCAATTAAATTAAATGGGTCATGCTCAATTAGCGTCCGATCCTTAAACGTACACGGCTCTCCTTCATCGGCATTGCACACGACAACTTTATTATCATCAATTACCGCTTTTGCCTGCGACCATTTGCGCCCCATATCATAGCCTGCGCCACCGCGCCCTTTTACCTCAGCCGCCGCAATTATTGCCGCAATTGCTTCCCCTTCCAGGTTCACCGCTTTCTTTAATGCATGAAATCCACCAATTCTCATATAAGCACCAATCGACATTGGATCATATTTCCCAAAATTTCTTGTCATAAACGCTACTGTCTTCGTCATCTTTGTCACTCCTATCTTCTATCCTAATGCATCAAGCAGTGCAATAATTTTTTCTCGACTCGTTAAATGCCCATAGACTTTTCCATTGATTCTAACCGCAGGAGCAACATCACAAGCACCAAAGCAGGGAACCTTTTCTATCGTGAATCTACCATCATACGTTACTTCATTGATCTCTATCCCTAAAACTTCTTTTAGCACTGTAAATATTGTCGTATTATTATTAATTTTACAAACGATACTATCACAAATCTGAATCGGGTATTTTGCTCGCGGTTTATCAGATAGCGCTGCATAAAAAGAAATCACATCATAAACATTTGTAATTTTTGTATTGAGTTTCTCCGCCAAATAATATGCCACTTGCTCCGGAATATACTGACGTGGAATAATCGCTTGGATATCAAGCAAAATGCCCACCAATTGTGAAGCATCATTGTTATGGGAAAATAAAATCAAATCAATCTGTTCTACTAATTCTTTTGTAAGGATTTGCTCCTTCATTTTAAAATCCATTATTTCAAGCCCTCTCTATCACTTTGTTACATCTTGAACTATCTAATACAAAAGGCGCTGCAAATGATTTTGCAACGCCTTTTAACATCTAAACCAATTCCCTTCCTAGTTTTAAGGGATAAACACGGCTGTTTTAGTAGTAGCTTTAACTCCCACTGAAATCAGACACGTAATCCAGGGGCTTACGAGGTCTTTCTTCCGCCTAAAGAGGCGGGGGTTAGCCCCCGTCAGCCATCGGATAAATTTAATCTATCAAACCTTGTACGAATTATAACATTCCTATTGATAAATCACAATGTAATTGTTTACAAGTCTAGAAATGCTACTAAAAATTGTAGCAAATTAGAAAACCAAGTGAAAAACGCGCACCCTACTATCGTTTACCCAATAGCGGTGCACGTTTTCAACCGTCATCATCTATCGACAATTTTTTTCATGATATTCTTCTAATTTTAAAACACCCGTATAGAGCATTTCCTTTGTTACAAGATACGGCGAGCGTGTTAACTCACCGCTTTTTACCGTTTCATCAAATACACCGTCTAACTCTGCTAACGTTACATCAAGATCTGCCAAACAAGTTGGCAAGCCCAGATCACGACAGAAGCTAAATACCTTTGCTAATTCTTTTTCCTGACCATCGCACATCAACAACAATAAAACGCCATAAGCAACAACTTCGCCATGTAAATGCTTCTCTTCAATTTGCGGCAACATCGTAATCGTGCAATAAAATGCATGTGCAATATGTCCGTTATAATCCGACTCAACAAAGTTAGATACTAATCCTGTGCTTACCACAATCGCTAAGACAACTTGTTCAAACTCTTTACTTAGCACATGATTTTCATTGTCTTTTAATGCTTTCATTCCATATTCTAAAATTGGGTTGGCGCACAATCGGCTAAGCTGTACACCTACTGCATTAAAATGCTCTAATTCTACATTTCGTGCAGCTAAATTCGATTCGTAATATTTCGCAATCGTATCACCCATTCCCGCCCATAAAAACTGTTTGGGTGCTTCTACAGCTATTTGCGTATGAATAAAGACATGTACCGGAGGAATATCAGATACATTTAATTCACGAAAAGTTCCATCGGGATAATAAACAACACTAAGCGCAGTTAGACAGGCACAATTGCTTGCAATCGTTGGAAAAGTAAATAAGGGTTTGTGTAAAGCTCGCGCCAGCAGTTTGCAAGTATCCATTACTTTGCCACCTCCAATTGCAAAAATCATATCCGCCTCTCGTACGCTTTGCAACACTTTTAAAGCTTCCATATTTTCATAAGAAGCTTCACCACCATACCAAACAAAATCTAAAACTCGGAGCTCAGAATCCTTTATCGCCGAACAAATCAAATCTTTCGCCTTACTTATCGCCGTTTTTCCACCGATTGCAACTACTTTTGTCCCGTAAGTCGGACATACTTCTTGTATCTGTTCATATGCAGCTACGCCAATGGTATAACTCGGTAAATTTATACTATATGTACTCATCTCAGCACTCCATTCAAAATCAGTCTTACTTTATTTCCATTTTTAATAGTTTAGCATTGTCATCTTTAAATATCAATGTGGAATATTTACAGCTTTACACGAAAAATTATTTTTTCCGCTTTACATCAACAAAAATTGCCCTCAATACATTTATCCAAAGTATTGAGGGCAATTTTTACTTTATTAATATCATCAATTTTAACATTTTATTAAACTATGTATTTTACTTAATATTATTCATCTTTGCCAAAAGCCTGATTTAAATCAGCAATAATGTCATCAATATGCTCTGTACCAATTGACAAACGAATTGTATTTGGGTGTATTCCCTGCTCTAACAATTCAGCCTCAGAAAGCTGCGAATGCGTGGTAGAGGCAGGATGAATAACAAGAGATTTTACATCAGCAACATTCGCTAATAGTGAAAAGATCTCTAAACGATCAATAAAATTCTGTGCTTCCTTTACGCCGCCTTTAATGTCAAAGGTAAAGATAGAAACGCCACCGTTAGGAAAATATTTTTCATAAAGCGCATGATGGGGATGACTATTAAGCGACGGATGATTTACCTTTTCTACTTGTGGATGATGCGCTAAGTAGTCGACTACTTTTAATGCATTTTCTACATGGCGCTCCACGCGAAGCGACAACGTCTCAATCCCTTGTAAAAATAAAAATGCATGGAATGGCGCAATCGTCGCTCCTGTGTCACGAAGCAATATCGCCCGAATCTTCGTCACAAACGCCGCTTTTCCTACCACTTTTGTAAAGCTTACACCATGATAACTCGGATTAGGCGCAACAAGTGAAGCAAATTTTCCGCTTGCTTCCCAATCAAAATTGCCACTATCGACAATTACACCACCAATTGCCGTACCGTGTCCCCCAATAAATTTCGTCGCTGAATGTACAACGATATCAGCGCCATGCTCAAACGGACGGACTAAATAAGGCGTCGCAAACGTATTGTCTACAACTAATGGAACCTTATGCGCATGGGCAATCGCAGCAACCTTTTCAAGATCAATCAGCGTTGCATTCGGATTGCCAATCGTTTCGACAAAAATAGCTTTTGTATTTTCGTTTATCGCTTGACGAAAAGAACTTTCGTCATCCGTATCAACAAACGTTGTCGTTATCCCATATTGCGGTAACGTATGCGCAAGTAAATTATAGGTTCCGCCATAAATTGTCTGCGCCGATACAATATTATCGCCAGCTTGTGCTAAGTTTAAAAAAGTATAAGTAAGCGCAGCGGCTCCAGAAGCTACACCAAGTGCAGCAACGCCACCTTCAAGTGCAGCGACCCTCTTTTCAAAAACATCTTGTGTAGAATTGGTGAGCCTCCCATAAATATTGCCAGCATCGGCAAGACCAAAGCGAGCTGCCGCATGTGCTGAATTTTTAAATACATAGGATGTTGTCTGATAAATCGGAACCGCCCGCGAATCCGTCGCCGGATCAGCTTCTTCCTGCCCCACATGTAATTGTAAAGTTTCAAATTTATAATTTTTATTTGCCATTGTAAACATTCCTTTTCATTTATTTATTTCTAAGGTTACTTACAATGACACATTCGTCCATTTCGATAATTATGACGCAACATCTTAAAAATCAAGTACATACGCAACTACTCCTTTTTAAAAGTATATAAAACCTATAGCCTTGATATGTTTTACATTATATGCTTTACAAAAATCTTTGTCAATACAAAAATTTAAGTATTTTTTGAATCTCTTTACACTTTTAAATTTTCTTTAACAATCATTTGTACTTTTACCATGCAGAGCCGATTGCTAATTTAGCAAAAAAACTGTATCTTCCTCTATAGAAAAACGAGCAGAAATCCAGAGATTTCTGCTCGTTTTTACTTTAAATATAATATTCAACAGCATCCGCTGTTTGGTGTTTATCAAGAATATCTTGCAAAGTAATGCCTTCAAGGTAATCAATCATTACTTTATTTAAGCCTTTCCATACCTCTAATGTCATACAACGCTTACTGCGTCCACATGGATTTTCCTCTTGCTCTAAACAGGCAATCGGTGCAAGGCTTCCCTCAGTAATACGCAAGATATCTGCAACCGTATATTGATCAGGTGACTTCGCCAACATGTAGCCACCCTGAAAGCCACGATTCGTTCTTAATATTTCCGCTCTATTTAGGCTCCCTACAATCTGCTCTAAATATTTTTTTGATATCTCTTGACGCTCTGCAATATCCTTTAATGCAATATATCCATCCTCTTTATGCACAGCCAAATCAAGCAATAACCGTAAAGCATATCTTCCCTTTGTCGAAATTTTCACCTAACCACCTCTTTTCCCTATTATACCATAGGTTTTCTATGCTTTACAATTCTCCTCTACTCTACATTCTTTTTTAATTCAACTTTATCCTAAATCTATAGCTTTTATTTGATTGACATAAAAAGCTCAGCTAATTATAATCATCTTTATTATCAATGTAACATTTATTTCATCAAATATAACAAATATCAAGGAGGATTTATTACCTTTATGACATCATCTACCTCTTCAATTGACCAAGAGCGAGAGTTTCTCACTTGGCAGAGAAGTTTCGCTAAGACTTTCACCAGATGGCTTCCGGTCATTTTAGGTGCGCTTACTGCACTTGCACCTTTATCTATTGATATGTATTTACCTTCACTGCCACAACTTGCCGGCGAATTTGCAACGACGGCTTCCCTCGTTCAGCTCAGCTTAACGGCCTGCTTGCTGGGAATTGCTGTCGGACAGATGTTTGCCGGTCCACTCAGTGATATGCAGGGTCGACGCAAGCCTTTATTAATCGGCATGGCTATCTTCACTTTAACTTCCTTTGCCTGCGTATTTGCAACTTCCATCTGGGCATTTTTGCTTTTGCGTTTAATTCAAGGTTTAGCAGGGTCTGCGGGGATTGTTATCGCCCGCGCAATCGCCAGAGATTTATATTCCGGTTATGAATTAACGAAATTTTTTGCCATGCTCATGCTCGTCAATGGCGTTGCACCAATATTCGCGCCAGTTCTTGGTGGTCAAATCTTAGCTGTATCCTCTTGGCGAGGCGTCTTCATTGTCCTTGGACTCATTGGAATTAGTTTATTCCTAGCGGTATTCTTTTGGTGTAAGGAAAGTCTTCCTGCAAATAGGCGTTTAGACAGCGGAATTACCTCATCACTCAAAGCTTTTCTCTCCCTTTTAAAACAACCTTATTTTATGGGGCATTGTTTTATGCAATCTTGCGCCTTTACCGCTTTGTTTGCTTACATCTCCGGTTCACCGTTCGTTTTGCAAAATATCTATAAAGTTTCGCCGCAAACCTTTGGATTAATCTTTGGTATCAACGGGTTGGGACTCGTCATTGCCGGACAACTGACCGGACGTTTATCTGGACGATTCAGCGATAAAAACATTCTCCATTATGGTGTTTGGCAGGCGATTATCGGCAGTACTCTATTAGCAATCAGTCTCCTCAATCACGCTCCACTTTTGTTTATTCTTATCCCACTATTTTTTACTGTTGCTAGTTTGGCTATTGTTGGTTCCAGCAGTTTCTCGCTTGCAATGCAAGCACAAGGGAAAATGGCGGGCAGTGCAGCGGCACTTCTCGGCTTCTTTTCTAATATCACTGGTGGCGCAATGGCGCCGCTTGTCGGCATTTGCGGCAGTTACAGCGCCCTTCCGATGGCATTGTTAATCCTATGCAGTGAAATTGCGGCTGGTATCTTCTTCTGGACGATGATTCACAATAAAAATAGTCATTAAAAAACACGCGCGATGTCAGTTCTAACTATTTTAGTAACTGCATTTTGCGTGTTTTTTATATCCTTAAAGGATTACTATCATTTTATTCTACTTTGCCGCCATCTATTACTACATCATCAGCTTGAATGGATTCGCCATAGGCAGGAAGTAATGTTTCAGCAAAATCTTTATGAAAAAATTGTTCTGACGCTAATTTTTCAATTTCTTCATTTAACCAATCTTTCAGCTCTATATTTCCTTTTTTAACAGCAGGTGCAATATAATCAAGGCTTCCCAGTTTTGTTATGCCCGTAGTATACCCCTGGTTTTCTCTTGCCCAAGCAAACAGTAATGTATTGTCATGTGCTAATGCCGCACCGCGTCCATCTTTTAACGCTTGAAAAGCTTCTGTATTCTGCTCGTATTTCAATAGCTCAATTTCCGGATGGTTTTGTACAAAATAAGTTTCTGCCGTCGTGCCTTTATTTACAATTAATTTTTTTCCTTTTAATTGATTTACATCAGTAATCAAAGCACCATCTGGCGAAACTACACCAAGTCCAACCTTCATATAAGGATTTGCAAAGTCTACTTTTTCTTTACGCTCTGGCGTTACTGTAAAATTAGCCAAAATAATATCCACTTTATTTGCTTCCAAAACCTCTACACGGCTTGCCGCTTCCACTAAGACAAACTCAACTTTATTTTCGTCTCCCAATAAATCTTTGGCGATGCGTTTGGCAAAGTAAACATCATACCCCTGATTTTTGCCATTTGCATCCACATAACCAAAGGGCGGTTTATCGCTAAATACGCCGATACGAATTTTTCCGCGCTCTTTGATTTGTTCAAGCGTCAATTGTTTTACCGAATTATCACCGCCGCTTTTCACAGCATCTGATCCGCAACCTGCCAATACCCCTAAAGATAAAATTAAAATTAACCCGAATAAAATTGTTCTAAATCCCTTTTTCATCCTACTCTCTCACTTTCTATTTTAAAATCAAACCTATTTAAAAAGCGTTGGGCACGCTGAGTTTTGGGGCTCGTGAAAAATTGTTTTGCCACTGCATCTTCGACAATTTTTCCGCCGTCTAAAAATAACACTCGGTCTGCGACAGCCTTGGCAAATTCCATTTCATGTGTAACAATGACCATTGTCATCCCTTGCCGCGCTAATTCCAGCATTAAATCAAGAACTTCTCTGACCATTTCTGGATCAAGCGATGCCGTCACCTCATCAAATAGCATAATTTCCGGATTCATGCACAGTGACCGTACAATCGCAATACGTTGTTTTTGCCCTCCTGATAATTGTCTAGGATAAGCATCCTTCTTATGAATTAACCCAACGCGGTTTAGCAAATATTCCGCTTGTTTAATCACTTCACTTCTTTCCCTGCCTTGCGCTTTCATCGGACCTAGCAAAATATTTTCTAATATCGTTAAATGAGAAAACAATTCATAGCTTTGAAATACCATGCCAATTTTTTGTCTTGCTTTCTGCCAAGTAATTTGTTTTCCATCAATCACTTTTCCATCTAACTTAATCTCACCCGCTTGAATAGGTTCTAAGCCATTTAAACACCTTAACAAAGTACTTTTTCCACAACCGGAAGCCCCTAAGATAACGAGCACTTCCCCCTGATGCACTGAAAAATTAAACGAATCAAAAACTTTTTCTTCTGTATAATACTTTGTTAATCCCACAGCTTCTAAAACCTTTACTTCACTTTTTTCCATTCTGACCACCTCCTAAAAAATCACTGTCCCTGCCATTTCATTTCTAAATGACGAGACCATAAAGAAATTGGATAGCAAATGATAAAGTATAGCGCAAAAATGATTGCATACACCCAAAAAGCTGCCATCGGATTTTTTAAAATGGAAACTTCAATAATCTGCTGTCCTACTTTCAATACCTCGACTACACCAATTAATACAACGAGTGAAGTCGTTTTAATCATTCTTGTTACTAGATTCATCGCAGCTGGCACAAAACGCCGAATGATTTGTGGTAAAACGATATAACGATAAATCTGACGGGCTGTAAGTCCTAACGCCATCCCACTTTCCCATTGATGCTTTGGTAACGACGTAACCGTTCCCCGCACAATATCACCAATTTCAGCAATTCCCCAGAGTGAAAACACAAGAATTGCCGAGGCTTCTGCCGGCAAATGGAGTTGAACTACTTTCGTAATCGTAAAGAAAAATACAAAGAGCCATACTAAAATGGGGACAATCCGTACTGTTTCTAAATAAACCTTTGTCAGTAAACGAACAATCTGATTTTTACTCGTCATCAAAATTCCTAATCCAATTCCAAAAACAATCGAAAGACTAACCGCAACGATTGCAATGCGAAGCGTTATCCAAAGACCACCCAACAACCGAATGAAATTTGAACCTTCAAAGATTATACTAATCCCCAAATCCTGCATAGCGAAGTCTCCTTTCCAGTTTAGAAATACCTACAGACAATGGCAATAAAATAAGTAAATACGCCCCGATCAATAAGACAAATGCTTCTGTCGTCTTGTAATACATCCCAATTAAATCTTTTGCCACGTACATCAAATCAGCCAAGGCAATCGCACTTACAATTGAAGTTTCTTTTAATAAAAAAATAATATTGGCACCAACTGCCGGTATCGCTACCGCCAAGGCTTGGGGAAACAAAATATAACGAAACACCTGAAACTGACTTAATCCAATACTAGCCCCAGATTCGATTTGAATCTTTTCTACAGATTCAAATCCACTACGCAATGCTTCTGCCATATAGCCGCCCCCTAAAAATGCCAATCCCATAATCGCACACGTAAAAGCCTCGATTTTTATTCCCAACTTAGGTAAGCCATAATAAAGAAAAAACAATTGTATAAGCAATGGCGTATTACGCGCAATTTCTATATAGCAACTAACAATCGTTTTTAATATGCGTACTCGATAATATAGAATCGCACTACAGATAACTCCCATTAAAAAGGCTAATAATATCCCACCAATTGCCAATTCCAACGTAAGTAAAATTGCCTTTCCGTACAGAGGTAAACTTTTTATCATAAAGTCGTAATCCATTACAATCCCTCAATTCATATTAACCATATAGGTTTTGTTTTTGATTATGATTATATCACGTATTTTTTAACTGTCAATACTTTTCATATAGGTTTTGAAGGTTTTATTTTTAAAAATTTTCCACGCAAAAATTCGATTGACTTTTCACCTATTTACCGCTATTATTTTCTAAACATATAGTTTTAGTATGTTTTGTTTCTGGATATGTGATTTTAATTAAACTTTATTAAGGAGTTGTATATCATGAATTTTAATACAATGATTAATCGTAGAAATACTAATTCTTTAAAATATGATTTTGCTTTAGAAAATGGAAAGCCAGCCGATGTTTTACCTCTTTGGGTAGCTGATATGGATTTTCGCGTTCCAAATGAAGTCATTGATGCCTTAATTAATTCTAGTAAACATGGAATTTTCGGTTATTCTGATACAAAACAAGAATATACCAATACACTAAAACAATGGTTTTTAAAAACCTTAAATTGGCATATCAAAGACGATTGGTTAGTAAAAACCCCCGGCGTTGTTTTCGCGTTAAGCATCGCTATTCAATCTTTTACAAAAGAAGAGGACGCAGTTCTAATTCAGCGCCCTGTGTATTATCCATTTTCTCGCCTTATTCATAAAAATCATCGTAAATTAGTAAACAGCTCACTCATTTATAAAGATGATAAATACCAAATTGATTTTGTTGATTTTGAACAAAAAATTATTGAAAACGATGTCAAACTCTTTATTTTATGCAGTCCTCATAATCCTGTTGGCAGAGTTTGGACGAAAGAAGAGTTGACAAAAATCGGCGATATTTGCTTAAAACATCAGGTAATCGTTATCGCAGATGAAATTCATTCTGCTTTTACTTATCCTGGTCATCAACATATTGTCTTTGCAAGTCTTAGCCCAGAAATTAATGCTATTACGATAACCTGCACTGCTCCAAGCAAAACCTTCAACCTTGCAGGATTACAAGTGTCTAACATTTTCATTGCGAATGAAAATTTACGCAAACAATTTATTGATACCATCGACCGCAATGGTTATTCACACTTAAACACATTGGGAATTGCAGCCTGCCAAGCAGCTTATACCTATGGCGAGGAATGGCTAAAGTCTCTTAAACAATATTTAATTCATAATCTAAATTTTGTCCGCGAATTTTTAAAGGAACATCTACCTGAAATTAAATTAGTGGAGCCCGAAGGAACTTATCTTCTTTGGCTAGATTTCTCTGCACTCCAATTATCCGATGAAGCTTTAGAAGATTTAATTACCCATAAGGCAAAACTTTGGCTTGATGCAGGAATTATGTTTGGTATCGAAGGAAAACAATTCCAGCGAATAAACATTGCCTGTCCACAACAAACATTAGAAAAAGCACTTCTCCAATTAAAATCTGCGATTTACCAAGAAAACTTCAAATCGGACAAAGTTTTTACTCCATCTAAATTCTAATCACACCTATTTAAAAGCTATCTTTTATCAATGTTTTTATTCACACGTTATACAAATTCACAATCCTACCATTTATCAAATGGTAGGATTGTTTGTGTATATTTCTACAAAATTCATCATAATTCAATGCTTTGCCTAAAGGATTTTAACTTACAAAAAAGAAATAATATTTATAGATATATGGGAAAAATAAAATTATTTTACAATGATAAGGGGATGGAACCTATGTGCTATAATTTCGACCAAATCATTGACCGAAAAAACACAAATTCAATTAAATACGACTTTACTGAGAAACATGGAAAACCCATAGATATTCTCCCATTATGGATTGCCGATATGGATTTTCGCGTACCTGAGCAAGTAATTGATGCGCTAACTAAATCAAATGCACATGGAATATTTGGCTATTCTGATACCCGAGGTGAATATGTTGAAACATTAAAAACATGGTTTAATGATAATTTAGATTGGAAAATCAAAGACGAGTGGCTTGTAAAAACTCCAGGCGTTGTCTTTGCTCTCTGCACGGCAATTCAAGCTTTAACAAATGAAGGTGATGCTGTTTTAATACAACGTCCTGTTTATTATCCGTTTTCTAGCTCTATCGAAAAAAACAATCGAAAGCTTATTAATAATCCTCTCATTTACAAAAACGGTAGATATTCTATTGATTACGCTGACTTTGAAGAAAAAATCATAGCGAACAAAATAAAACTATTTATTTTATGTAATCCTCATAATCCTGTCGGCAGAGTTTGGACAAAAGAAGAATTAACAACTATCGGCGATATTTGCGTAAAACATCAAGTAAAAATCATTTCCGACGAAATTCATTCCGCCTTTACTTATCCTAATCATCGCCATTTTGTTTTAGCGAGTTTAAAGCCAGAATTTAATAATATTACACTCACTTGTACTTCCCCAAGTAAAACCTTTAATATCGCAGGTCTACAAGTCTCCAATATTTTTATTGCCAACCCTAATATTCGAGAAAGATTTGTACAAGTAATGGAGCGAAATGGTTATAGCGAACTTAATTCGCTCGGAATTATTGCCTGCCAAGCGGCATATAAGTACGGTAGCGCATGGCTCAATCAATTAAAAACATATTTAAAAGGGAACCTGGACTTCACACGTGATTTTCTGGCAAAGCATTTGCCACAAATCAAATTAGTTGAGCCTGAAGGCACTTATTTGCTCTGGCTTGATTTTTCAGCCCTTAATTTATCCGATGAAGAGTTAGAGGACCTTATTGTAAATAAAGCAAAGCTTTGGCTGGCTTCTGGTGAAATTTTTGGGGAGGAAGGCAAACAATTCGAAAGAATCAATATTTCCTGTCCTCGCCAGACATTAAAAACAGCGCTAATTCGTTTAAAAAAAGCAATCAAATCTATTTAAACGCAAAAAAGAGAAGCATTTTAGCAAGGTCAATGACCTGCATAATGCTTCTCTTTTTGTTATCTATTTTATTTCAAATCAAGCGCTTGGATTAAACTTGGAATGCTCGCTTCAAAATTCACACCAAAACGCACATCTGTTTTTGCTTCTTTTGTCCAGGCAATGCTTTTCACCGTAAAATCAACTGCAATTTGCGTTGCTGTATCAAGGTCTTTGTCATTCATCAAGGCACCTACCAATACACTCGCAAACACATCGCCCGTACCATGATAGTATCCATCAATGCGATTTGCCAAAAGATAGTTGATTTTGTCACTATTTTTATCATAAGTTGCTGCACCCAGTTGTGCATCATCAAAATGTACTCCTGTTAAAACAATCTGGCTAGGTCCCATATCAGATAAACGTTTTAACAAGCCCTCAATATATTCTTTTGTATACGGACCGGCTTGATATTCTTCGCCAAGCATTAAAGCTGCCTCTGTCATATTCGGCACAATAACATCTGCCTTCGCACACAACTTTTTCATCTCTTGCGGGAAAGTTTTCGGAAAAATCTTATATAGCTCACCATTGTCTGCCATCGCAGGATCGGCAATAATCAACGTATCCTTAGCACGCAATTGATCAAATACCTTTGAAACAATATCAATCTGCTCAAAAGAACCAAGAAAGCCTGTATATATCGCATCAAAATGCAAGTTAAGCGATTGCCAATGATAAGCAATCGGCGCAATATCCTCCGTTAAATCCCTATAGGTAAAGCCTTCAAACCCACCTGTATGCGTGGATAATACTGCGGTAGGCACAACAGCACATTCTACGCCTGTCGCTGAAATAATCGGCAAAGCTACAGTAAGTGAACATTTCCCAAAACCAGATATATCATGAATCGCTGCTACACGTTTTTGTCTCAACATCTTTCATCCTCCAAATAAACTCCAAAGTAGATATAGTTTATACTATACGTTAGTATATAAACCTATAAATAGCATGTCAATTAAAAACCCTAAATTGTATTAATACAATTTAGGGTTTATTTTCTAAATGAAGAACGGTCTCATATAAAAGTTCCGCTCCACAAAAAATCTCATTTATAGAAGAAAATTCATCTGGATTGTGGCTAATTCCTGCCTTTGAGGGAACGAAAATCATCGCCGCCGGTGCTATTTTCGCCAAATTCATCGCATCATGCCCCGCCCCACTCATCATTTTCATGATGCGCCTTTTTTTAGTTTTTCCTATTTCATACAGTAAATCTCCTAGTGGTTCATCTAATAAAACAGGTTCTTCATTAGATAAAGCCGAAAGCGTATACGTTAGCTCTCGAGACTTAGCAATTTGATCAATCCTTTCTTTTAGCCTTGCAACTACTTGCTCTTTGCTCATTTGATTTCCACTACGAATATCTATCCCAATGCTAGCCTCTCCAGGAATAACGTTCATCGCACCATTTAAAAGCTCGATTGTCCCAACTGTCCCTACAACATCATCAGTTGATTTTGCTAAAGATTCTACAAGTAAAATCACTTCTGCAATTCCAGCTAACGCATCATGGCGAAGCTTCATCGGTGTTGCTCCAGAATGATCAGCCTTGCCGTGAAAAATTAATCGAAACCGTGATGGTGCTGCAATGCATGTTACTACACCTAACTCCATCTGCGCTTTTTCTAATACAATCCCCTGCTCAATATGTAATTCCAAAAATGCATAAATCGGCTTTTCATAACGATTTAGGCAAATATCTTGTCGATTAAATCCCGCCTTGCGTAAAGCTTCGCTTAAGCAAAATCCCTCTTTATCTTGGTATTCTTCCAAATCTTCTTGTTTTAACTTTCCACAAAAGGCTTTACTCCCTAACGTGGATCTGCCAAATCGACTTGACTCTTCGGCGCGAAATACAACAATCTCAACCGTCCGCTCAAGCTCTTTTTTTTGCTCAAATAAAGTGTGTACTACTTCAATCGCAGAAATCACGCCGATTGTCCCATCATATTTGCCACCGTTCGGCACTGTGTCAATATGTGACCCCAACAAAAGAACTGGCAATGTCCTATCTTTCCCTTGATAACTTCCGATTAAGTTACCGAAATCATCCATGCGGACTGCCATTCCCGCCTGTAGCATTAATTGCTTAATAAATTCAATTGCCTGCCAATCAATTTCACTAAATGCCAACCGAGTAATTCCTTCGTTTTCTTTTGCACCAAATTCAGCTAATTTTTTGAGGTTACGCTCTAGGCGTACACGGTTCATTATACATCAGCTCCCAATAAAATAAGTGATGCCAAAAAGAGCATCACCTATCGAATAAATGTAAACCCAATTTAAAATTTTTCAAAATATTTAAATTGAAAAATTCTAGATTTCATAATCAATGCAATTACGTTCACAAACCAAATCTTTTACAATTGCTTTTATTGCAATATGATCTGGATGAGACTGATATCCCACTTCTGCTTCCCTACTTTCAAATTCGCAATATAAAGCAATATCCGCTGGACCACCATTATAATTAGTTCCTACTTCAATTGCAATTAATCCATCGACAACACCTAATAATGCCTTAAATTTACCTTGTAACAAATCTACGTTTTTTTGTAAATTTTCACCCTTAGCTTCTTCTTTCAATTTCCATAAAATAATATGTTTAACCACACGCATCTCTCCTTGCACCTTATATGTATCACTATAATTCTACTGCCAAATACAACACTAAGCAATACATGATTCAGCCATTTTCTATTATCTAATTCAACAATTTAAAATTCGTCAGCAACATTATCTTGTGCTTTCTCATCCTTTTCATCAGTCTCCAGTTCTTGATTGGCAATTCGCAAACTATCCTCATGGTTTGATGAAGAATCTGACACTGGATTCGCTTTTTTTAATAAATCTTCTTGCATTTTTTCTTTTAGCAGCAAGCGATCTTGCATTTGATAAACTTCCTGCTCTTTTAACTCTAACGCTTGTCCCTGCAATCGTATTTCTGGAGCTCTTGGATAGTTGACCTGATGATTAATTTCTTTTTGTCGATTAGCAATTTTATTTTCTAAAGCATTTAATTTAGTCATATCATAGTCATCTGCCATACGGTGATTATAAACTGCTGCTGAACCAGCAGAATTGGCAGGTTGCTCTATATGCTGATTTGTATTTGATTGTTGCACTGGTTTAACCAGACTAGTCTTCTCTTGTTTTTGATTCATCGCCAAGAAATTATTCCGTATTAGCATCCCAATCCCCCCTAAAATTGATATTTATTTAAATTTATTATACTCTAAAAAAGGTAAATTCAAGAAAAAATGCTGCTATAGCAAAATTACATTTGCTATAGCAGCATTTTTATTAAGCAAATAACTCAGTAGATAGATAACGGTCTCCCGTATCAGGCAATAACACAACGATATTTTTACCGCGATTTTCTGGCCGCTTAGCTAACTCTACTGCTGCTGCAAGTGCCGCACCAGCTGAGATTCCAACAAGAAAACCTTCTGTACGGGCTACAGCTTTACTATAAGTAAAAGAATCTTCATTTTGAATGGCAATTACTTCATCATAAACCTTCGTATTTAATGTCGCTGGAACAAACCCCGCACCAATCCCCTGAATTTTATGCGGACCAGCTTCACCTTTTGTCAAGACTGGTGATGATGCTGGCTCTACAGCAACAATTTGCACTTTAGGATTTTTTGATTTTAAATATTCGCCAATGCCACTCACTGTACCACCAGTGCCAACGCCAGCAACAAAAATATCTACTTTGCCATCAGTATCTTCCCATATTTCTGGACCTGTTGTCTTTTTATGCGCCTCTGGATTCGCAGGATTAGTAAACTGCGATGGAATAAAGGAATTTGGAATTTCTCTAGAAAGTTCCTCAGCCTTTTCAATTGCACCTTTCATTCCTTTGGAACCATCGGTTAAAACAACTTCCGCACCGTAAGCTTTTAATAAATTTCTTCTTTCTACACTCATTGTTTCAGGCATTGTAAGAATCGCTCGATAACCGCGTGCTGCAGCTACGCTTGCAAGCCCGATTCCTGTATTACCGCTTGTCGGTTCAATAATCACCGCACCCGGTTTTAAAATTCCACGAAGCTCTGCATCATCAATCATCGCTAAACCAATTCTATCTTTTACACTACCAGCTGGATTGAAGTACTCCAACTTTGCTAAAATATTTGCTTCTAAATCAAAATGTTTTTTATAATTATTTAATGCCAACAAAGGAGTCTTCCCAATAAGTTCCGTTATACTTTGATAAATTTTTGCCATAATAAAACCTCCTAAAACAAATTTTAAAATTCATCCTGATATAAAACATATATGATTAATATGTTTTATTATATTCCTTTATTTTTTAAAAGTCAATATAATTTTCTTCATGGAAATTATATTTATGTTTTCGAAAAATAAGGATACACTATTGGAAACAACAAAGGCAGATTGACATTTTTGTTAGATAAGTCTATGATTAAAGAAAACATATATTTTTAGTATGGAATGGGTGATCACATGAGAGTTTCGGCTAAAGGACGGTACGGATTAGCCGCAATGACACATATTGCCTCGCAATATGAAACTGGAGTTCCAATTACAATTATCAGCATCGCAGAAAAATTAGGTATTTCAAAAATTTATCTTGAACAAGTTTTTTCGCTTTTAAAACGAGCTAATTTGGTCATATCAATCAAAGGTGCCCAAGGCGGATATCAATTGGCAAAAGCACCAGTAAAAATCAATGCATTAGAGGTTTTATCAGCAATTGAATTATCTTTATTTGAGAAAACAGAAGCTGCCACTTCAAATCATTGTCCGGAAATTGATAAAGCATTACAAAATTCTATTTTCACTTTATTGGACAACTCCGTACAAAACCTATTAAGTAATATTACTCTAGTAGACCTCGTCATTGAAATGGAAAAGAATAAATCCGAAGAAGCATTGATGTACTTTATTTAAAAATACGGGTGGACAAACGAAATGATCATTTGTCCACCCGTATTTTCGTTATTTGCTTAAATTTTACGATAACGCCACTCTTGATAAACTTCATCAAAGTACCACTCTTCTACTACGTTATCACTAACAGCAACAGTTGCTGCTGTTCCCTCCTTAGCTTTGGTCACTTCATGCGTAACATCGTCCTTGGTTTTCATCTGCTTCATCTCAGGAAAATTATCCTCTAACCTCACTTTCTCATCAGAAAAGTTTACTATGCCAGCCGGCTTTTCAGCAATAACAAACTGATGAGAAAGCAAGCTCACTTGTAATAATAACGATAATACGATTACACCTAATAACGCTATAATTCCTATATAAATAAATTTAACTTCGAGTGCCCGAATTCCTCGGACTGTAGCAACGACTTTTCGAATAAAAACGACTGGATTCCGATCATTGAGCATTTAAATCACCTCAATAATCATCATTCCCTTTTTATGCATTTATTAAACCTTTGCCTTGCAAAATCTTACATTTATCTTGTGGTTAATTTACTCCATTAAGAGCCATAAATATTTTTTAATTCGACCCCTTTATAATAATATTTCAATATATCCTGATATGCCCAACCTTCTTTTGCCATGCCGTTAGCGCCATATTGACATAACCCTACACCATGACCATAACCAATCGTATGAAAGATGATTTCATCTCCCTTACTTTCTATCGTAAAGTTTTCGGAACGTAATCCTAAGGTATTACGAACCTCACTCCCTGTAAAGTTTTTGTTCCCTATTTTCATCTGAGCAACGCGACCTGAATCCGTTAAGCTTAATATTTTTATTAAATCTCCGTTACCGGCACTAACCGTCACAGCATCTTGCCCAAATGATTCTGCTAAGTTCGCCACGCTAATCGTCTTATTGTCTTTATAGCGAGGGGAAGCAGTATCCCATTTACACTCAACGCTCTGTAGATAAGGATAATCGTTACCCCAAACTTCTTTTGCACTGGCAGTTCTATCGCCACTCGTCGAGTGAAATAAAGCATGAATCGGCTCATCGTTATACGTTAAAATCATTCCCTGCGTTTTTAAAACAGCTAATTTAATTTTTTGCTTATATTCATCATACTTTTTTCCCCATCGTTCCTTTAATGTATCATCGCTTACCCAAGCCTGATTTACTGTATGATCTGTGCTCACGTCCGCATCAGGATGATCACTAACGCCACTACCACCGAACTTATGCATGTGTTTTACCGCGTAAGTTCGTGCCGCTACCGCTTGCGCTTGTAGTGCCGCTTCAGAAAATTCCGCCGGCATTTCTGCTCCAACCACACCTTGTACATATTCTTCGAGCGTCATGCTAACAATTTTATTTTTATCATGGAGATATACGTTAAGCATCACGCTTTCTAAGCTTGATAAATCCGTCATATTTCCACCACTTTCTTTACTTAAATTTACCCCTGTAATCAAGACAGGTACAACGATAACGGCAAAAGACACAATTCCAATCATATATGCCAATAATCGCCGCATAAAAACGCCCCCTTCGCCACAATCGCATCTACCCTTAGAAATTCTATGCAGCAAAGAGTATAAATATGACATTAAATTAACGTTAAGAAAAAGCAGTATAAAAAATTTTATACTGCTTTTTCTTAACGTTTTTTCTGTCCGTAGGTCTTAAATTTTTCTAAAACAACATCCATCTGCTCGCTTGATAAAGTAACCGGATTGCCAGCTAACTTCGTTTTATAATAAATTTCAGCACAAAATTCAATCTCTTCGGCAGTATTAAAAGCATAATCTATATCATTTCCAATCGTTAACAGGCCATGATTACCCAACAAAACCGCATAGCGGTCTTTCATTCCCTCAAAAGCACTTATCGCAAGTTCTTTACTGCCAAACGGTTCATAAGCTGTACAACGAACATTTTTCCCTGCAAACCCAATCAAGTAATGTACAGGTTCAATGCTCCAATTTAAACACGCCAGAATCGCAGAATATTTTGAGTGCGTATGTACAACAGCACCAGTTTGGGGACGACGTTCATAAAAGATACGATGCATGTCGTATTCGCTTGACGGTTTTCTTTTTCCATCTACAACATTTCCATCTAAATCAAGGATAACAACATCCTCAGGTTCCGTTTTAAAATAATCAAGCCCGCTTGGGCTAATCGCAAATAATTGTTCTGTTCCATTAAAAATACTTAGATTTCCCCCTGTGCCTGTAGTTAATCCCGAAGTAACCATCTTTTGCCCATATTCTACAACAAGCTCACGTTCTTTACGCAAAATCATAGAAAATCCCCTTTCACATATAACAAAGAAAGCACCATAACCAAGATCAGTTATAGTGCTTTCTTATTCTTATTCATCTACACGCGCAATATCTGCACCTAAACCACATAATTTATTTACCAAGCCATCATAACCACGATCAATATGATGAATACAACCAACTCTAGTTTCTCCTTCAGCAACAAGTCCAGCTAATACCATAGCTGCACCAGCACGCAAATCTGTTGCCTTTACTTCACAGCCAGTCAATTTGGCTACGCCTTCAACAACTGCACTACGTCCTTCAATTTTAATATTTGCACCCATGCGCTTTAACTCATCCACATGCATAAAGCGATTTTCAAATACCGTTTCACTTACAACACTCGTACCTTCGGCAATTGTACTCATTGCCATAAATTGCGCCTGCATATCTGTCGGAAAACCTGGATATGGCAGCGTTTTAATGTCCACTGCTTTTATCTGTCCATTGCCACGCACACGAATTCCATTAATATCTTCAATAATTTCTACATTTGCTTCCTTTAATTTGGCAATCACCGGTTTTAAATGTTCACTAATTGCATTTTCAATATATACATCGCCTTTTGTCATTGCCGCTGCAACCATATAAGTCCCAGCTTCAATACGGTCAGGAATAATCGTGTAGTTTTTCCCCTCTAAGCGCTCCACACCTTCAATTTTGATTACATTTGTTCCCGCGCCACGAATATTAGCCCCCATCATGTTAAGGTAATTCGCCAAGTCAATAATTTCTGGTTCATGCGCTGGATTTTCAATGATCGTTTGACCTTTCGCCATAGAAGCAGCCATAATAATATTTTCTGTTGCACCAACACTCGGAAAATCAAGATATATTTTTGCTCCCGTTAACCCATTTGGCGCTTTTGCTTCAATATAACCATGTCCTATTTCAATCTCTGCACCAAGAGCTTCAAACCCTTTTAGATGCAAATCAATTGGACGAGTTCCAATTGCACAACCACCAGGTAAAGAAATTTTTGCATGCCCACATCTAGCAAGAAGTGGTCCCATAATCAAAAAAGACGCGCGCATTTTTCGCACCAATTCATAGGGTGCTTCACAACTCGTTATTTTACTACTATCTATATAGAGCACATCATTGCCTTTATTTACTACATTCACACCTAGCTGGCAAAGAACTTTAGAAATCGTTCTTACATCTTCTAAGTCAGGTACTTCTTCTAACAAACTAGGACTTTGCCCTAATAGCGATGCTGCAATAATCGGTAATACAGCATTTTTCGCACCACTGATTTTTACAGTACCTTCTAATCTATTGCCACCATGTATAACTAACTTTTCCAATTTATATCCTCCCAAACACATATGCACCCGTATTCAACATTAATACTCAACTAAAATTAGCGGTGAACCAATCGTTATATAAGTTCGATTATCCAAAGTATGATATCGTATAGCCATATTTATATTCACTGGTATATTACCTGCTATAATTTTATCATCAATCAGAGATGTATATCCAGTCACACTAATATAGTTTCCGCCATCTACGCGGCTATTCATATCTGCACCAATAGAATCTAGTGCATCCCGTATACAACAATCAGCCACACCCTTCCTTAGTTTACCATCAAGATACCCTTCCAAGCAAGTGGTAATGTGTGGCTCAACAAAAAATTTTCGAAAAATTTCAAGTAATTTTTCTTTTGTATAATTTAAGTTATAACTTTCCGGATGATCTTCCTCTATTTTGATACTTAAATGTATTTTATCAGCGATATTTTCTGCAAATAATCTCTTTAATGTAATACTTATGTTTTGCCCATCCACATTACCACATATTTTTATACTACGCTCTTTACTATTTTGAATAATTTCCTTTACTATTTCTTCTTTCTTTAATTCAAAATCCTCTGCTAAGTAATTTATGGCATTGTCTAGGTTTTCAACTTCATTCTCTTTCATCGTGACTACTGCATAGCTATGTATGGTTAAGGATTCAACTTCCGCACCTGTTGCCTGTATCGCACGGTAAAGCGGCTCCTCCGTCATCACTGGAACACTCTCTACCCTCGACATCCATATATTATGTATTAGCAAAATAGTAATAAATAAAATAATAACCTTTAAATACTTTTTCATCGTATAGCCTCCTTAAAACTTCTTAAGTATATTTTTACCATTTTATTCTATTGCTATACGACAGAAAAAGAAAAAGACGCTGCATCTAGCAACGCCTTTTTCTCCTATTTCATTTCACTAAAACTACTGTATAATTCTACCCGCAGCTTTTAATCTAGCAGTCGCACGTTTAAGCGCAAAGCCTGCACGATCAAGATCAATTGTACTTTGTTTGTTATTTAATCTTTCTAATGCTCTTTGACGTGCTTTCTCGGCACGTTCTACATCAATTTTATCTCCAAGTTCCGCGCAAGTAGCCAAAATCGTAATTTTCGTAGGCTGAACTTCGATAAAACCACCACTTACAGCAAGCAGCGTTTCACCTTCTTCATCCTTTACACGAACTGGAGCTGGAATAAGTCCAGCAATAAGCGGCGCATGTCCTGGCATAATACCAAGTTCTCCGCCACTACTGCGAACGATAACCATATTGGCATCAGCAGTATAAACAACCTCAGTTGGAGAAACAACTTCAAGCTTAATTTTATTAGCCAATTGTTATTCCCCCTTCATTTTACGGGCCTGTTCTAACACTTCATCAATGCTGCCGACCATATAGAAAGCAGCTTCTGGAATCTCATCATGTTTACCTTCTAAGATTTCTTTAAATCCACGAATCGTTTCTTTTAATGGAACATATTTACCAGGAGTACCAGTAAACGCTTCCGCTACAAAGAACGGTTGACTCAAGAATCTTTGGACTTTACGAGCTCTAGCTACAACGAGTTTATCTTCATCAGATAATTCTTCCATACCTAAGATTGCAATAATATCTTGTAGTTCTTTATATTTTTGCAAGATTTCTTGTACACCACGCGCTACTTCATAATGTTCTTCCCCAATGATATGCGGATCCACAATACGAGAAGTAGAGTCAAGTGGGTCAACGGCTGGATATATACCAAGTTCCGCAATTTGACGAGAAAGAACTGTTGTCGCATCCAAATGGGCGAAAGTTGCCGCTGGCGCTGGGTCAGTCAAGTCATCGGCAGGTACATATACCGCTTGAACGGAAGTAATCGAACCTTTTTTCGTTGAAGTAATACGTTCTTGAAGTGCGCCCACGTCTGTTGTAAGTGTTGGTTGGTAACCAACGGCAGATGGCATACGACCAAGTAACGCCGATACTTCTGAACCCGCTTGAATAAAGCGGAAAATGTTATCAACAAATAAAAGTACGTCTTGGCTTTGTTTATCACGGAAATATTCTGCCATAGTAAGACCCGTTAACGCTACACGCATACGAGCTCCAGGTGGTTCATTCATCTGACCATATACTAAAGCAGTTTTATTGATAACGCCTGATTCTGTCATTTCAGACCAAAGGTCATTACCTTCACGTGTACGTTCACCAACACCAGCAAATACAGAGTACCCACCATGTTGTGTTGCAATATTATTGATCAATTCCATGATTAATACAGTTTTACCTACACCGGCACCACCAAATAACCCGATTTTACCACCGCGGGAATATGGAGCGATAAGGTCAACGACTTTAATTCCTGTTTCAAGAATCTCTGTTGCAGTTTCCTGCTCATCAAAAGTTGGCGCTGGACGATGAATTGGCCATTTGTCATCAGCTTTTACAGGTGCTGGATTTTTATCTACCGTTTCACCCAATACATTAAAGATACGTCCCAGTACACCATCACCAACTGGAACACTGATTGGCGCACCAGTATCTACAGCTTCCATTCCACGTGTTAAACCATCAGTGGAACTCATTGCAATACAACGCGTCGTATTATCACCCAAATGTTGCATTACTTCAACCGTTAAATCTATGTCTATCTCTCCCGATTTGCCTTTGATTGTTACAGCATTATAAATTGCCGGTAACTCATCTACGGGGAATTCAATATCTACTACAGGACCTACAACCTGTACTACTTTACCTTTAACCAAAGCGGTACCCCTCCTTACTTCAAGGCTTCCGCACCACTTACGATTTCATTGATCTCGCGTGTAATGCCAGCCTGACGTACTTTGTTATAATTTAAGACAAGTTTGCTAATTAATTCATCAGCATTATCCGTTGCTGCACTCATCGCTGTCATTCTAGAGCCTAACTCACTCGCCGCTGACTGTAAAAGTGCGCCATAAACCATTGTCTCTAAATACTGTGGCAGCAATAATCCAAGTACTTCGCCTGCATTAGGTTCATAAATGTATTCTCCGCCACTTTGTTTTTCTTCACCTTCAATATCGCTAATCGGCAATAATTTTACCGTAGTTGGAACGACATTAATTGGCGAAATAAACTTCGTATATACCATATGGATTTCATCGTATTCACCAGAAGTAAATAACTCCATAATTTTCATTGCAACATGTTTCGCATGTTCATACGTCGGTCTTTCACTAAAGCCTGCGTATTCAGTAACTATGTTATAGCCACGATGGAAAAAATAATCCCTCGCTTTTCTGCCCACAGTTATTAAATCCGCATTACTTTTATTAGAAAAATGCGTAATCACTTCTTTAAATACATTACTGGAGTATGCACCAGCTAGCCCTTTATCAGCCGCTAACACTACATAGGCTTTTTTGTTAACTGGACGAACTTCAAGAAGCGGATGATTAATATCTCCGGCACTTCCTGCAACGTCTCTTAATACTGCCTGCATTTTTTCTGCATAAGGCTTATTCGCTAACGCACCTTCCTGTGCTCTGCGAAGACGTGCTGCCGCAACCATTTTCATGGCTTTCGTGATTTGCTGAATATTTTTTACGCTTTTGATACGCCGACGGATGTCTTGTGTACTAGCCATTTCACATCACCTCGCTGCACTTACGCTTCTTGTTCATATGAGAATGTCTCTTTGAAATCCTTGATCGCTTTTTTCAGTGCTTCTTCCGTATCTTTTTCTAGTTTCTTTTGTTCACGAATCGCTTTGATTACTTCTGCATAATTGGAATGCATAAATTTCAAGTAATCATTTTGGAATTTAACGACTTGGTTTACTGGAACATCCGCTAAATATCCGTTAACCGCTAAGTAAATCACAACAACCTGATCTTCTACAACAAGTGGCGAGTATTGTGGTTGTTTTAATGTTTCAACCATTCTCGCACCACGGTCAAGTTGTGCTTTTGTATCTTTATCTAAGTCAGAACCGAACTGCGCAAACGCTGCCAATTCACGATATTGTGCAAGATCAAGACGCATACGTCCGGCAACTTGTTTCATTGCTTTAATTTGCGCTGAACCACCTACACGGGATACGGAGAGTCCAACGTTAATCGCCGGGCGAATCCCAGAATAGAAAGCTTCACTTTCCAGCATGATCTGACCATCTGTAATCGAAATAACGTTTGTTGGAATATACCCGGAAAGGTCACCCGCCAAAGTTTCAATAATAGGTAAAGCTGTGATTGAACCACCGCCTAAATCCTTTGATAATTTAGCCGCACGTTCAAGCAGGCGAGAATGTAAGAAGAATACGTCCCCTGGATACGCTTCACGTCCTGGTGGGCGGCGAAGCAGCAAGCTCATTGCACGATATGCCATCGCATGCTTAGACAAATCATCATATACACATAACGCATGTTGTCCCTTATACATGAAGTATTCAGCAATACTTACCCCTGCATACGGTGCTAAATATTGTAGAGGTGCACTATCAGAAGCTGTAGCCGCAACGACGATTGTATAGCTCATTGCACCATGATCTTCTAATGTTTTTACTACCCGCGCAACAGTGGACGCTTTTTGTCCAATTGCTACGTATACACAGATTACGTTTTGCCCTTTTTGATTCAAAATTGTGTCTACTGCAATCGCAGTTTTACCTGTACCACGGTCACCGATAATAAGTTCACGTTGACCACGACCAATTGGTACTAACGCATCAATCGCTTTAATCCCTGTTTGTAAAGGTTCATTTACAGATTGACGATCCGCAATCCCAGGTGCTGGAAACTCTACTGGACGAGTTTCTGTCGTTGCAATTGGCCCTTTACCATCAATCGGTTGACCAAGTGCATTCACTACACGACCAATCATCGCATCTCCAACAGGTACTTGCATGATACGACCAGTTCTACGAACTGTATCGCCTTCTTTTACTAAAGTTTCACCACCAAGAATAACACCGCCGACGTTATCTTGCTCAAGATTTTGTACTAAACCAAAAACACCATTATCAAACTCAAGTAGTTCCCCCGCCATCGCTTTTTCTAAGCCATGAATACGAGCTATACCATCGCCAACTTCGATAACAGTACCAATATCATCAACATTAAGGTCAACTTGATAATTTTTTATCTGTTCCTTAATGATCGCAGTTATTTCTTCCGGATTCATTTTCATAACTACTCTGTCACCCCAATCTTAGCAGCTTCATTTGTCAATAAATTACGCTTCAACACTTGCATTTGGCGAAGAACGCTGCCATCAATGAGCTTGTCACCAATTTTCACAATTACGCCGCCTAAAATACTCGCATCTATCCTTGTTTGAATTACTACACTTTTTCTAGTAGTATCACTTAATTTTTTTATTAATTTTGCTTCTTGTTCCTTTGATAACGGTCTAGCCACGACAACTTCCGCTTCTAGAACATTCTGCTCAATATTCGCTAAAACTTCATACTCAGCAGCAATTTGCTTTAATAATCCTTCACGGCGTTTATCAACAAGAAGCATTAAAAATTTGTAGACTTCATCAGCCAATTGCCCTTTAAATATCTTTTCCAGCACTTCTTTTTTTGCCTCCGGCTTAATATGAGGATGATACATAAAATCAGCTAAATCCTCTTGGCTTGCAATCGTTTCTTTAATTAAATTGATTTGCGTGCCAAACTCTTTTAATGCAGCCGTTTCTTTTGCAATCTCATAAATCGCTCTGGCATATCGAATCGCTAACTGATTGGTTAGCATGGCAAACCACCTATTTTCTCAGCATCAATTTTATCAATGAACTCTTCTACTAATTTAGCATCTACAGTTTCATCAATATTGTTACCGATAACTTTTGTAGCCGCTGCCATAGATAAAGCAACAACTTGACCGCGTACCTCAGCAATGGCTTTTGCTTGTTCACGCGCAATTTCTTCACGGGCAACTTTTAACATGCGAGCAGTCTCAGCTTTTGTTTCAGCAATGCTTGCATCTCTTTCTTCAGCGGCAGCTTTCATCGCTTTATCCACGATTTCTTGTGCCTGAATTCTCGCATTTGCCAATTGTTTTTGATATTCTGCCTTTAATTCTTCAGCAGCATTTTGCTGTGCTTCTGCCTCGCTGATATGTCCGGCAATCTTAGCTTCACGTTCATTCAGAACCTTTAATAAGGGCTTATAAGCCACTTTATATAAAATAGCTACCAAGATCAAGAAGTTCAAAATCTGGGCAACCAAAGTCATATTAATATCAATCAATTTTTAGGCACCTCCTTATATGACGGTAAGCAGGCGACTGAAAACCAGTCGCCTTATCCACAACTCTCCAATTACTTAAGTAATGGATTAGCGTATAACATAACAATTGCAATAACAGCAGCGATAATTGGCACTGCTTCGATCAACCCAACGGAGATAAGCATATTCACAAGTAAAGTACCTTTTGCTTCCGGTTGTCTGGAGATACCTTCAATAAATTTAGAAGTAACTAAACCATTACCAATACTTGCACCTACTGCTGCAAGACCAATAGCGATACCTGCTGCTAAAAAAGCTCCGATTACCATAATTGAATTTTCCATGAATAAATCCCCCTTAAAAATTTAAAAATAGTTTTTTTCATTTTGTAATTTTTAGTTTTAGTTAGTCATGATGGTCATCTTTTATCGCATTTGACAAATATGACATTGACAACATTGTAAAAATAAACGCTTGAACAACACCGACAAACACACTAAAAGCCAACCATACAATACTTGGAATCGGCATCCATATCGGAAGCAAAAGTCCAAGAATAATAATGAGTATCTCCCCGGCAAGAATATTACCAAATAGACGAAAGGCAAGCGTAATTGGCTTCGCAATTTCTTCAATAATATTGATGAGGACAAACGGAATAAAAGGTTCAAAAAAGTGTTTTAGATAACCAACACCTTTAAAACAAACACCAAGAATATGGAGTAGAATGACTACCATCAATGCTAAACCAAAAGTGGTATTCGCATCATTCGTTGGTGATGTAAATCCCGGAACGAGCCCCAGCCAGTTTGAAATCAAAATAAATAAAAATAATGTAATTATCAGTGGTGCTAACTTTCTTCCTTTAGGCCCCATTACGGAATCAACCTGTTCCAGCAAAGCAACGACAAGCATCTCAATCAGATTTTGCCAGCCGCGAGGAACTAAGCTGAGACTACGCGTGGCGAGAAAAGCAATCAAGATAACAATTGCCATAGTCAGCCATGTCATCTGCAAAGTATCCATATTAAAACTAAACCCTGCAAAATTGACCACGTTATGAGCACCGATTTCATGCATAGAATCATACACATTGAATTTCAATCCGCAAAATTCTACGACACGAGCACCAATTTCGTGCATATGAATCACTCCCATGCTATGTAGTCTATAAATTTATTTTTGTTTATCAGAATTTTTTTTCAAGATCCAATACACGGCATTTGCCAGCATAATAACCTCGGCTAAAAAAAATCCTGTAACCACAGCCCAAAACAATGATACGGAAATCTGAATCACCGCAGCTAAACATCCCAAAATTAAAAATAAGCGAATCATCCAGCCTATCTTCATCGTGAAAACTGCAGCATCCGGCGAAAAATCAATACTTTTCAACATACGATTTCCCATAATGAAAATACATACCGCCCCAATTAATTCGCCAACAAGAATACCAAATGTCAAACTTGGTTTTCCATATGAATAAAGTATACCCCAAGCGACAATCAAACTGATAAAATATTGTTTGATAATTCGGCTAATATGCACCCACCAGACTTTTTCCATATCTCCTCCACAAAATTCTATCCCATAATCTAATTAAATCAAAACATAAATTTAATTAATATAGTGATTATCTACAATAACAAACATTTATCTTCGACAAAGACTCAGCAAATCCTTTACAAAAATATAAAATAACCAAATTTTTCTGCTAAAAAGCTCTCTTCTTCTACATTTTAAGCAAGAATTTTTGTCATGTTTGTATTATACACGATTGATTATAGTTGTGCTATATGATTTTATAAATTAAACTTATTTTTTCTGAAAAAACTTACTATTCTTACAATAAAAAAATATTCGCCCACTTTTTCCGACATCCTAAAAATTTTTAAATCTTACTTTTTCCGACTAACCGTTTATACACCGACCACATGCCAGTAATAAAACCTAAAACAATTCCTATTATTGTTCCCCAAGGCGATGACAAAAATACCTCATCTATCCACCTGCCAATAAAAATTCCCATCCCAATAATCACTGCAAAGCTAATCCCTATCCCTAATGCAAATCCAGCTGCTGCCAAAGTAGATTCTTCACGTTTTTTCATACGATCTCTTCCTTCCCTTTATCCGAAGATAGATAAAAAAGAGTTACTACAAAAGCAGTAACTCTAAAATTTAAAACTCAAACGACTCAGGTTTTTCAGATCGTAAGCCATGTTTCCACAAAATAGCCTCAACGATTCTTCTTGCAGCTTGTCCATCACCATATGGGTTACAAGCATTCGCCATTCTTTCATATTCCTTTTTATTCGACAGCAATAATTTTGCTTCATTATATATTTTCATTTTATCGGTACCGATGAGTTTCACCGTACCTGCATCAATCGCTTCAGGACGTTCCGTTGTATCACGAAGTACCAATACGGGCTTGCCTAATGCCGGTGCTTCTTCTTGAATTCCACCTGAATCTGTAAGGACTAAATAAGAGCGCGCCAAAAGATTCGCAAAGGGTTCATAATCAAGAGGATCAATTAAATTCACCCGCGCGAGTCCGCCTAATTCACTTTCTACTACTTCACGGACTTTAGGATTTTTATGTACAGGGAAAACGATTTCAATGTCTTCAAATTCGTTGACCAAATCACGCAATGCTTGATAAACATGACGCATTGGCTCACCAAGATTTTCCCTGCGATGCGTTGTAACTAAAACAACTTTACGATTTTTATAGTCAATTTTACGCAAAACTTCATTCGAAAACTCAAATTTTTCGTTAACCGTTGCAAGAAGCGCATCAATTACCGTATTACCTGTAACAAAAATCGCTTCTTCTTTAATATTTTCTTGCCGTAAATTATTGCTCGCCGTAGCTGTAGGAGCAAAATGCATATCTGTAAGCGAACCTGTAAGCTTGCGATTCATTTCTTCTGGATATGGTGAATATTTATTATGCGTTCTAAGACCTGCCTCAACATGACCAATTTCAGTTTGATGATAAAACGCTGCTAAGGCTCCGGCAAATGTTGTCGTTGTATCGCCATGTACCAATACAATATCCGGTTTTGACTCACTGAGTACACGATTTAAACCTTGCATAGCTTTACAAGTGATATCAAAGAGAGTCTGCCCTTGTGCCATAATATCCAAATCATAATCAGGTTTTATATCAAATAAATGAAGCACCTGATCAAGCATTTCACGATGTTGCGCCGTAACCGCTACAATCGGTTGAATTAAATCAGGATATTTTGTCAATTCCAATACAACCGGCGCCATTTTTATTGCTTCCGGACGCGTACCAAATACAGTCATTACTTTTAGCATCTCATTACTCCTTCCAGTTTGTAAAGAATAGGCAGGTCTACACCTGCCTAATATTATTGATTCGTTTCAATAGATTTCTTCGTTTTTAAAATGCCAATCTTTTTCGCGCCAAAAACAACAGCGCAGGTAACAGCTAAAATAATTAACAGGCCAAACCCTCGACTCACTTCCGTAAGTGCAATCGCACTTAACCCAAGCCCACCGCTAATTACATACATCAACAATACTGCTTGTTTTTGCGTAAAGCCCATATCCAAGAGTCTATGATGTAAATGCCCCCTGTCCGGCTTAAATATCGGTGTTCCATTTAAATATCTACGAACAATCGCAAAAGTCGTATCAAGAATCGGAAGCCCAAGTGCCAGAATCGGCACGATTAAAGCTATCGTTGCTGCACTTTTTACCGCTCCTAATACGGAAATTCCTGCTAACATATAACCCAAAAACATACTTCCTGTATCTCCCATGAAAATCTTAGCTGGATTAAAGTTATATTGCAAGAATCCCATTGCAGCCCCTGCAAGGGCAGCTGTAAGCACCGCAACAAGTAAGAATCCCTGCTGCAACGCAACCAATAATATTGTTATCGCAGCAATCGTTGATACACCAGCTGCTAATCCATCCAACCCATCAATTAAATTCACGGTATTCGTCAAGCCAACAATCCAAAATATCGTAATTGGAATTGCTAAATATTCACTCAAGAAAAACATATCACCAAATGGATTCGTAATGCAATCAATGCGAACATCAAATAACACCAATACAATTGCTGCAATAATCTGCCCCATCAGTTTAACTTTTGCTGGCAAAGACTTAAAATCGTCAATAATCCCTACAATTAGAATTACTGTAGCACCAGTTAACAGCCCTACGACTTCTTTCGTCAAATCCACCGTAAATAAAGCTGCTACCATAAAAGCAAAATATATCGCAAGCCCACCTATACGAGGAATAGGTTTACTATGAACTTTTCTTTCATCAGGCGCATCCATTGCTCCTGTTTTATTCGCTAAAGAAATTACTCTAGGCGTCAAAATATAGGCTACTACTATCGCAATAATAAACGCCAAAACATAATCCGGCATCATATTTTCGCACCCCTTTTCTATACAACAACCCCATTGTACCTCACTAATTCTAGACTGTCAATTAAATAAAATAGAGTAAACTAAAACATTTTCTCACACTTTCCAACAATAGTCAAATCCTTTTATTTCTATTAAAGAAAATATTTAAACTTTTGTTTACTCTCTAAAAAGCAAAAATTTAATACAATGACTAAAATAATTACTCACCTTTTGCTACTCTTTTATAAATGTGTTTTTAATATATTTATAGCTCCACATGCATCCTCTAAATTTATCATACTCTTCTAGTCATTTTTTCTAAATTATTGTATAATTTTAACTAAAATAAAATTCACCGGAAAGTGAATTAATCCTTTAATTTAGTTTTACTTTGTATATCTTAAGTTATAAGGAAAAAGAGGAGATCTTATCATGAAAGAAAATTTAACAATTGGATTTATAGGTATCGGAGTTATGGGAAAAAGCATGGCTACTCATTTACTCAACGATAATTACAAAGTACATGTTTATACACGTACAAAAACAAAAGCAACTAAACTTTTAGAAAAAGGCGCCGTTTGGGCGGATTCACCAAAAGCAATTGCAGATAAGTGTAATTTCATCATCACTATGGTTGGCTATCCAAAAGATGTCGAAGAAGTATATTTTCATGATGGTATTTTAGATCATGCCCACGCTGGTACTTACTGTATTGATATGACAACTTCCAGCCCTACTCTTGCAAAAAAAATTGCCAATGCAGCTAAGAGCAAAAATTTATTTGCACTAGATGCGCCTGTTTCTGGCGGCGACATTGGTGCAAAAAACGGGCAGCTTGCCATTATGGTCGGCGGCGAGAGGGAAGTATTTGAAAAAGCTTTGCCAATCTTACAGCTTTTAGGAACAAATATCAAACTACAAGGCAGTGCAGGCGCAGGACAATATACGAAGATGTGCAATCAAATCGTCATCGCTTCCAATATGATGGGGGTATGCGAAGCGATTGTTTATGCAAAAAAAGTCGGTCTTGACCCAAGCTCAGTGTTAGATAGCATTTCAACTGGTGCAGCGGGCAGTTGGTCATTAAGTAATCTTGCCCCACGCATTATTAAAGGAGACTACAACCCAGGATTTTTCGTTAAACATTTTATCAAGGATATGAAAATCGCATTAGATTCTGCTGCGGAAATGAATCTTCATTTACCAGGGCTTACACTTGCAAAAACTTTATATGAACAACTTGCATACAATGGTGGAGAAAATTACGGCACACAAGCTCTAATTAAAGTTTTAGAAAAAGAATAAAATAGCAGAGAAATGTACCCTATAGTTGACACCTTTTCCTGTCAATTTTATAGGGTACATTTTACTTCTGATCATTATTCTTTATTTTTTAAAAGTTTTTCAAATGCTTCAACAGGTAATGGCTTGCTAAAATAATATCCTTGAATTAAATCACAACCTACATTTGTTAAAAACTCAACTTGATATTCCTCTTCAATCCCTTCCGCCACAGTATTCAAATTAAGGCCTTGCGCCATTTCAATTATTGAACGCACAATACTCTTTTCCTTCGTTTCTTCAACTGTATAAACCTCTCGCTGCCAATCTGAAAAAAAGCTACGATCTATTTTTAATGTATCAATTGGCATATTTTTTAATAAACCCAATGAGGAATACCCACTTCCAAAATCATCAATAGAAATTTTAAATCCCCGATTTTTGATTTTTTTCAAAAATCCAGTCAAACCTTCGCCATTATTAAAAGATACACTCTCTAATATTTCTAGTTCAAGTAAGCTATGCGCAATATTATACTTTTGTGCAACTGCTTCAATCCGTTCAATAAAATTGCTTTGCCCTAATAAGGTAAGTCTAGATATATTCACTGATATCGGCACAAGTGTAATTCCTTGATTAAGCCAAATTCTCATTTGACGGCAAACTGCTTCAAAAACGTACATATCCAAATATTTAATAGTCCCATTTTGTTCAAATACAGGAATAAATTTTGCAGGAGAGATCATTCCTTTTGTTGGATGAATCCACCGGACTAACGCTTCTGCCCCGCCTAAATGTCTTGGGGGGCGAACTTTATATTTAGGCTGTAAATAAATTTCAAATTGTTTTTCTTCAATAGCCTGTTGCAGACCATCTTCGAATTCTTTTATCTCCCGCATCTTGATTAACATTTTATCATCAAAATATATAAAGGAGTTATTACTATAATTTTTTCCCGCCAGACGCGCAATATTTGCATTATCAATGCATTTTGCCAAATCAAAATCGTGTTTCCCGATTTGATATATTCCACAAGAAAAGGTTAGTACATGTTTATGATTATAATATTCACTTATTTCATCAAACAGCTGGGTCAGTCTAGTCAAACTTTCTTCCTTTTCTTTTGAAATTAACAATAGCCCGAATAAGTCGTTGCCCAGCCGATAAACATATTCATTTTCTATTAAAGCAGTGTCAAGTTTTGATGCAACAAAAGTTAAAAGCTCGGAACCATATTGATAACCCATCATTTCATTAATCAATTTAAATTTATCAATATCAACCACTGCTAAAATATATTTTCCTTTATTATTTTTTTTCGTTATTTCTTTATCCAACTTCATCTTTTCAAAATTCCCTAAATTCGTAAGCTGATCGATATATGCTAATCGATAAACATTCTTACGATTTTTATTTTCTATGATTTCAATATAAATCAATATACAAAATAAGATGAGCAAAGAAATTAGCAAAACCATTGTTACTAGAAAAAGAATATTGGCTATTCTTTTTGTTATAAAATCTGCCGGAACACTAGAAACGGTATAAATTCCATTAATATTTCCTAAAGGGACACAGGCAATATATTGTTCACCCAGCCCTTTCAATTGAATTTTTCCTACCGCCTGTTGTTCATCTCTTAACGTCAAAATAAATTTATGCAAATTATTATCTTCAACCTCAGTTTTTTCCTGCCAATGGTGAAAGTAGTCACGCAAACGATCATTTTTTTCATTGTCTTTTACTGGAATTAATAAGTTCCCAGATTGATTTAAAATAAAGCAATCCCCTTTCCCATCAAAAAAACTAAATGAAAAAAACTTTTTCAAATCTTCAATCCCATAAATTGCATATAATACACCAATAATTTTATTATTCTCCGCATAAATTGGGACTGAAAAAACCATACTGTGAAGATCAAGAAAAGGTGTACATGGAACATATGTCACTTTACTCTCCCCTTGTAAAGATTCCTCTAAATATTTCATATTACGAAAATCTACATCAAAGCCATAAATGGCTCTTCCTTGCGTATCTAAAATACCAAAACGAGTAAAGTTATTATTCTGAAATTCCTCTTTTAAAAAATTAATTAAGTTATCTTTCTCTCCTATTTCTTCTCTACCTATAGCGCTTTTTGTAATCAAATTAGACATCGTATGTAGAAAAGAGAAGGTTGCCTTTATTTTACCTTCTAATAAAATAGAGTTTTGTTTTGTTAATTCGACAAGACCCATTTCCACTTCATAATTAAGCATTGTCGCAACTTTTTCACGAAAAGATAGTAGTAAAAATAAGGGAAGGAACATCGCTATAAATAGAAAGACAATAATTTTTTTGTATTTCAAACTATTTTTCCAATTCATAGAATCCCCTTCTCTCCTCTCAACTTAACATATTTTGTTATAAATATACATTTATTAAAATAAAGTGTAATATAATTTATTATACTGCAATATCAAGAATAATTAAATATTTTAATATTTACCTGCTCTTGCTATGTTTTTAGAAAAAAAGTCGATAGAGTTTGTGCTTATCCTTGCACAAACCCTATCGACTTTTTCTTTATTAAATTTTAGTAATAAATTCTTCTATTAAATAAAACTTTGATCACTTTAGCCAAATAAGAAATAGGAAAATACAATAATACCAAGTACAATTCTATAATAGCCGAAAGCCTTAAAATCACTTGTCTTAATATAAGCAATTAAAAATTTAATCGTTAGAACGGATACCACAAACGCCGTAACTAAGCCAACAATTAAAATCTGAATTTCCTCCGCTGTATAGTTTAAACCAAACTTATACATCTTGAGCAAACTCGCCCCGAACATAACAGGAACTGCTAAGAAAAAAGAAAACTCAGCTGCGACTTCACGTGAACAGCCAATGAGCATCGCGCCCAAAATCGTCGCTCCGGAACGCGATGTCCCGGGAATAAGCGCTAACACTTGAAAACAACCAATCCCTATCGCTTTTAGAAAGCTTAACTGTTCTAAAGTCTGTACCTGTGGACGAACTTTTTTATTTCTATTTTCCAGTATAATAAATAAAATTCCATATAAAATCAACGTCACAGCTACGGTCTGATAATTGTAAAACAAAGCATCAAGCAAATCATCAAACGGTAGCCCAATAACTGCTGCTGGAAGTACTGCAATGATTACTTTCATCCATAACAAAATAGAATCTTGATCAATTTTCAGTCCACGCTTTACCGTAATTGGACAAAGTTTATTCCAATAGAGCATCACAACTGCCAAAATAGCACCAAGCTGAATCACCACCAAAAACATTTCTTTAAATGCAGGTGTAATATTGAGCTTAATAAACTCATCAACGAGAATCATATGACCAGTACTACTTACTGGCAACCATTCCGTAATTCCTTCCACTATACCAAGGAAAATTACTTTTAACATTTCAAGCACGAAAAATTCACTCCCTAAATTCAAATGACACATAAAGAGATTTTACTCTATATCCCTTTAATTTGCAATATTTATCCAGAAATAAATTATTTTTCATCTGTAATATTTTTCGGCTCACACTCAACGATACTGCCATCTGTTTCATAGTAAACAACTTTGCTGAGCATTGCATTGCGAATCATCCGACGACAAAGCAGGCATGGCTTGCCTGATGCTAAACTACCATCCGCATTTACACCGGCAATATAAATCGTTGCACCTTTCATTTTCTCTGGATCCGCATTGATAATCGCATTTTGTTCTGCATGTACCGCTTCACAAAGTTCATACCGTTCACCTTTTGGTACGTTATGCAGATTTCTTTGGCACATCTTAGCATCAACACAGTTTACAGCACCACGCGGTGCTCCATTGTATCCGGTGCTGATGATAATATTATCCTTTACAATGACTGCACCATACAATCGACGCAAGCAAGTTGCCCTCGTTCCTACAGCCTTTGCAATATTTAAAAAATATTCATCCCAAGATGGACGCATATCCTATTCCTCCATTTATAACAAAAGAGTAAATATAAAAATATTCTACTTCTCTTTATATTTTACCAATCAAACAGAATCCCATCATATACTAAAGAGAGTTTCATCAAATGAAACTCTCTTTATAAAAAACTACAGAATCTACAATAAGAAGGCTCGCCAGTTGGCAAGAAGTACGTAGATGCTAGGCGCACCACAGCGGCGTGAGGAAGTCGTACTAGTGTACGTCGACCGAACCCGCGAGGAGCAACGACGCAGATGCGTGCTTATTGCCAGCCCGCTAGCCTTCGCCCTAGTATCCAAGAAAATTATTTAGTGCCGAAAATTCTATCGCCCGCATCACCTAAGCCCGGAACTATGTATCCATGATCATTTAAACATTCATCTACACTAGCTACATAAATCTCTACATCTGGGTGAGCTTCATTCACTACTTTAACACCTTCTGGAGCTGCAACTAGGCACATTAAAATAATGGACTTCGCACCTTTTTCTTTTAATAAATCAATTGCTGCTGCTGCTGAACCGCCCGTTGCAAGCATTGGATCTACTACAACTAAAGTACGTTCGCCGACGTCACTAGGTAATTTGCAATAATATTCTACTGGTTTTAATGTCTCTGGATCACGATATAACCCTACATGACCAACGCGAGCAGCAGGAATTAAATTTACAACACCATTTAACATGCCAAGACCAGCACGTAAAATTGGTACAACTGCAATTTTCTTGCCAGTTAACACTTTACTTTTACACACAGTAACTGGAGTTTTTACATCGACTTCAGTTAAAGGCATATTCCTTGTAATTTCATATGCCATAAGCATAGAAATTTCCTCTAGTAATTGACGAAAATCTTTTGTTCCCGTTTCTTCATCACGCATAAGCGTTAACTTGTGTTGAATTAACGGATGTGCTATTACATTTACTTTTAAATCTGACATCAACTATTTCCCCCTAATATAATGGATACTTTGTACAAAGTTTTGCTACAAGCTCTCTTGCCTGAGCATGTACTTTTTCATCTTCCGGATGGTCAAGTACCATTGCAATGATGCTTGCAACTTGTTTCATATCTTCTTCTTTAAAACCACGAGTCGTAAGTGCAGGCGAGCCAAGACGTATACCACTTGTTACAAATGGGCTCAATGGCTCAAATGGAATTGTATTTTTATTTGCTGTAATTCCAATATCATCTAATAATTTTTCAGCAACTTTACCTGTTAAATTTTTGCTGCGCAAATCGACAAGCATTAGATGATTATCTGTACCACCAGATACGATATCAAAACCTTTTTCAATTAAGGTTTGAGCTAAAACTTTCGCATTCTTAACAATTTGTTCTTGATAAGCTTTAAATTTAGGGCTTAATGCTTCTTTAAAAGCAACTGCTTTTGCTGCAATTACATGCATTAATGGACCACCTTGAATTCCTGGAAAAATCGCTTTATTGAATTGTTTCCCAAATTCAGCATCTCTTGTTAAAATGAGACCGCCACGAGGGCCACGTAAAGTTTTATGCGTAGTCGTTGTTACTACATCAGCATAAGGTACTGGACTTGGATGAAGTCCGGCTGCAACTAAACCTGCAATATGCGCCATATCTACCATGAGATATGCACCAACTTTTTTCGCAATTTCACTTGTTCTTGCAAAATCAATTGTTCTTGCATAGGCGCTTGCGCCGACAACGATTAGTTTAGGTTTGCATTCTTCAGCTTGTTTTTCTAAAGCATCATAGTCAATTTTTTGCGTATCTTCGCCAACACCGTAAGGAACGATATTAAAATATTTACCTGACATATTTACAGGGCTTCCATGTGTTAAATGCCCGCCATCAGTAAGGTTCATTCCCATTACTGTATCACCGGGCTGTAACAAGGCAAAGAATACCGCCATATTTGCTTGCGCACCTGAATGAGGTTGAACGTTTGCATAGCCTGCACCAAATAATTCTTTTGCACGGGCAATCGCAAGTTCTTCAACAACATCTACACATTCACAACCGCCATAATAACGTTTTCCTGGGTAACCTTCCGCATATTTATTCGTCAATACAGAGCCTTGAGCTTCCATTACTGCTTTACTTACAATATTTTCTGAAGCAATTAATTCCAACTTATTGCGTTGACGATTTAATTCATTATCAATCGCTTGGGATATTTCCGGATCTACCGTTGCAAGAGTATCTAGAATAGACATTTTCAAATTCCCCCATAAATAAAATTTTTAATAATCATCTATCATCAAACTTTTTATATACAGCACGATTGCCACCAATAAATTTGGGTCGCGTTCGTGCCGCGATAAGTATAGCTTGTCCAATTTGCCTCATTTGTAAGCGAACCGGAACTGCCACGTGTTTCAAATGCATCCCAATTAAAGTCGCACCAATGTCAAGTCCCGCGTGAGCTGAGATTGTCTCTACAACAACAGGATCATGAAACTCCTCCATTGCCCTCTGTCCCAGTGACCCACCCGCATGAGCAACAGGAACTACACTGACAATTTCCAACTGATATTTTCCAGCCACTTCATTTTCTACAACAAGTGCACGATTCAAATGTTCACAACATTGTATCGCTAAATAAATTCCATAAGCATCGCAAATTTTTCTAAAGGTTTTCATTAAAACTGTTGCAACTTCTTTAGATCCAGCCGTACCAATGATTGATCCAATAACCTCACTGGTGCTGCATCCAATTACAAGAATTTGTCCACGTTTCAAACCTGCAATTGAAATTAATTCTTCCAATGCAGATTTAGCTTGCAGCCTAATTTCTTCTAGATCCATTTTTAAGACTCCTTTTACACATAAGCTATTTTTCTTCTGCAAAAGTACAAATCTTATCCCATAATCTCTCAATCAACTGTGAAATCTGCTGCGCACATTCTTGGTAAATCATTTCATCTGCACCAAATGGATCGGCAATATCTATCTGGCTATCTGCATATTCAGCTAAAGAATAAATTTTTCCCTCAATCGATGGTACAGCTTGCAAAATCCCCAGCTTATGCTGCTTTGTCATCGTTAAAATTAAATCCGCTTCTTCCAATATTGGCAACGTCAATTGTGTTGCTACGTGATGATCTAGAGATAACCCTTTTGATAGCATCGCTTTTCTTGCCCCACTTGTAGCAACAGATCCTACCGAGACTGCTAATCCCGCTGATTTAACAATAATTTTCTCATCTAAATGCTGATTGCTTACTTTCTCTCTAAGCAAAGTTTCCGCCATCGGACTACGGCAAGTGTTTCCCGTACACACAAATAAAACTTTTACCATACCAAGTAAACTCCTTTTGCACCTAAAACTTATCTCTGACTATTTTAGCATATCAGCACGGATAAAAAAACATTTTATCCTAACAAATTCCACAAAATCTGTCCACCCAACAAAATAAGCGCAAATCCGCCGATTCGTTCTGCATATTCACCTAAAAATCGTCCTGCCTGTCGCCCTATATTGAGTCCAATAAGAGAAATAATAAAAATTACACTACCTAAAATTATATTTAACTTAATTAAATTGACATCTATCATTCCTATCCCAAAGCCTATAGCTAAAGCATCTATACTTACACTAAAGGCCAAGACTATTAGGGTCATTCCCGTTAATGGATTATTACATTGCACATGCCCAATATTCTGAGTGACTAAACTTTCCCGAATCATTTTCACACCTAATCCGGCTAAAACAACACCTGTAATCGCACCAGCCCAATCTCCTAACATCAATACGGATAAGCCACTTTCTGTCCCAAATCTATCAATTAATTTTCCTAAAAAACCCCCAATGTAGCAGCCAGATAGCAACATAATGATATGAAAGGTTGCAAAGACTATACTTGCTTTTATTATGACACGTTTTTTTAGTCTATTCATCCCTATTGGAATTGCTATAGAAAATAAATCCATCCCCAAAGCCACACTCATAATAAACAATTCAAGATCAGTCAATCATTATTCCCTCCGTTTACATACGAATAATCTCCTTATTTATATGAAACAGAATGGGAACTTATACACTATAGCGTAATAATTCTATACCCACTCGCTTTATACATACGATTCATAATTGCTAAACCAATCCCCATTTTATCTATTCCTTCAGCATAAATTACATCAACTTTATGGTCATCAAAAAATCGCAAAGCCCGATAAAGATTTCCTGCAATCGCTTTCATATCCCCACGGTTTCCATAAGAATACGTTAGCACATCATTAGAAATCCCTGCAATAAGCTCATCACTAGCAATTATCCCAAGCCGTTTTTTCTCGTCAACCGCTTTTCTAATGTAGTTTTTCATCTCATCTTCAATCTTATTCGGTGCGCCCTCTAGAATAAACATCGGTGCGCTTGGCGCATAATGATTTTGCTTGATGATGTCCTCTTTCATTTGTACCGATCCTGCACCGACTACTTGACGCAACATTTCTAGCGTAATCACTCCAGGACGTAAAACAGTCAGTACCTCTTGTGTGCAGTCAATAATCGTCGAATCAATTCCAACCGCACAATCCCCTCCATCGACAACTGCACTAATTTTCCCCTGTAAATCATCGAAAACTGCCACAGCCGAAGTCGGACTCGGTCGCCCCGATGTATTTGCGCTTGGCGCAGCAATCGGGATATCCGCAAGGCGAATAATTTTCCGCGCAATTTCATGGTCAGGAATACGAACTCCAACGGTATCCTTTCCATTCGTTACAATATTAGGCACAATGTTCTTACGTTTCAAGACAAAAGTAATCGGCCCTGGAGAAAAAGCCTTAATTAATTTTTTTGCCTTATCGCTCACATCAGTGACTACCTTTTCTATTTGACTTACATCTGCCAAAAGCAGCGATAGTGGATTGCTCAACGCCCGCCCCTTTGCGCAATAAACATGTGCCACAGCTTCAGAATCAAATCCATTTGCCCCTAAGCCATATACAGTTTCCGTTGGAAAGGCTACCAATTTCCCACTTTTTAACAAACTAGCTGCAAGCTTAAGCCCCTCCTCATCACCTGATGAAATCAATTTTGTTTTCATAACAAACTTACTCCTGCTTTTTCATTATGACAACACGGTCAATATTGCCATAATCTTTTATTATTTCAAAATGATTAAACGCACCGGTTTGTCTGCCTATATCAGCAACATCCTCCGCCTGATAAATGCCGACTTCAAAGGCCATAAATCCATTTGGTTTCAAAAATTTTATCCCCTCTTGAATAAGGCGACGATAAAAATCTAATCCATCCTTTCCACCAGCTAAAGCACCATATGGTTCACGCTTTACCTCTGGCTCTAACCCAGCGATATCCTTATCAGGAATATAAGGAGGATTTGAAATAATTGCATCAAATTGTCCAGCTGATAAACTATCGTAAACATCACTTTTTACAAACTCAAGGCGCATATCTACGCCATGCCTGATTGCATTTGATTTTGCTACCGCTAATGCTTCCGAAGAAATATCAACAGCAACTCCACTAACATTTAAGCAGTTCGCTAAAATAGATACCGCAATTGCGCCACTTCCTGTTCCGATATCAACAATATGTACATTTCCCAGTTTTTTCAAACGTTCAATCACATTTTCCACTAAAATTTCAGTATCAGGACGAGGGATTAAAACGGCTGGAGACACGGAAAAATCCATACCCATAAATTCTTTTTCCCCTAGAATATAAGCAACAGGGATTCTTTTTACCCTCTGCTTTATCATTTCACGAAACCTACCTAGTTCCATTTGTTGCAACGGCTGATCAAAATGTACATATAAATAAATTCGTTCCTTGCCTAAAACACGCGAAAGCAGTACTTCCGCGTCAAGGCGTGATGATTCGACGCCTTTGTCATTGAAGTACTGCTCTGTCCACTTTAAAATACTGCCAATTGTCCATATTTCACTTTGCTTCGTCATCTTAATTAACCTGCTTCAACTTTTCACTCTGATCGGCTGTAATCAGAGCGTTGATTAATTCTTCTAATTCACCATTCAAGATAAAGTCTAATTTATGAAGGGTAAGTCCAATACGATGGTCAGTTACGCGCCCTTGTGGGAAGTTATACGTACGAATACGTTCACTGCGATCGCCTGTCCCTACTTGACTCTTACGATTTTGGGCAAGTTCACTGCGTTGTTCTTCTTCGGCAAGTTCCAATACTTTCGCTCTTAACACACGCATAGCCTTATCCTTATTTTTAAGCTGCGATTTCTCATCTTGACATTGTACAACGATTCCCGTCGGCAAATGCGTAATCCTCACTGCGGATTCCGTTCGATTGACATGCTGACCACCTGCACCACTCGCGCAATACGTATCAATTCTAAGCTCATTTTGCTTAATATCTACATCAACTTCTTCCGCTTCTGGCAATACAGCAACGGTAACTGTCGAAGTGTGAATGCGTCCGCTCGATTCAGTTGTTGGCACACGCTGTACTCGATGCACACCACTTTCATATTTAAATTTGCTATAAGCACCATAGCCTGCAATAGCAAAAGATACTTCTTTGAACCCACCGAGTTCTGTAGCATTCGCATCGAGAACTTCTACACGCCAACCTTGAATTTCTGCATAACGAGTATACATTCTAAATAGATTTCCGGCAAATAGCGCCGCTTCATCCCCGCCAGCACCGCCGCGAATTTCAACGATAACGTTTTTATCGTCATTCGGATCTTTTGGTAAAAGCAAAATTGGCAATTCCGCTTCTAATTTTTCTTGACGATCTTTTAGCTCCGATAATTCCGCTTCTACCATTTTGCGAAAATCATCATCCAATTGTTCATTAAACATTTCTTTTGCATCGTCAATTCCTTGACAGACTTCTTTATATTCACGAAATTTTTCTACAATAGTTCCAAGGCTTGCATGCTCTTGGCTGTACTTTTGCCATTTCGGCATATCCGCAATAATTGACGGATCACTAATCATAGATTCTAATTGTAAATATTTATCTTCAACTGCCTGTAATTTATCAAGCACATTATCACCTCATACATCAGTATCTTAATTTACTGGTGCTGGCTTTACTGCTTCCAAAGCTTGTATCGCCACTTCCACTTGTTCATCATCTGGCTGATTCGTCGTAATTTTCTGCAACCACAGTCCAGGTAAAATTGCCAGACGAATAAAAGTATTGCTGCTATGTCCTGCAATTTTAATAATTTCATAAGACACGCCAGCAACAACTGGTAGTAAAATGACCCGTGATAGAATTCTCAACCACAAATCAGGCCATCCCAAAAACGCAAACATAATAATGCTCACAATCATAACAATCAATAAAAATGCAGTTCCACAGCGTGGATGTAAAGTGCTGTGTTTTTGCACATTTTCTACAGTAAGTTTTTCACCTGCTTCATAGGCATGAATCGTTTTATGTTCAGCACCATGATATTGAAAGACTCTCTGAATATCTTTCAGCCGCGAAATCCCGTAAATATAAGCTAAAAATATTAGCATTCTCAGCCCGCCTTCGGCAAGGTTAAGCCACATCGGATCAGTAATAGACGAGTGAATATATTTCGCCGCCGCCGTAGGAATGATGACAAATAAAACTATCGCCAACCCTAGGGAGAAGACCATCGTCATCAAAATCTCACGATCGGTCAATTCTTCGCCTTCTTCCCCTGCCATTTTTGCAGAATAAGACAGCGACTTTAATCCTAGAATAAGCGATTCACCTAATGCTACAACCCCACGAAGCATTGGTTTCTTTAAAATAGGATACCTTTGGGTTATAGACGAAACCTTTTCAGTTTTTACATTTATTTTTCCTGATGGTTCGCGAACAGCTGTAGCCACGTATTCAGGGCCACGCATCATGACCCCCTCGATTACGGCCTGCCCACCGACAGTTGGTTTTGCAGTCATGGCACTCCCCCCTTTAGTAATTATATCCAATTACAAATGAAGCAGAGCATCACTGCTCTGCTTGTCATTCATCTTATTTCGCATAACGTTTATTGAATTTTTCAATACGTCCGCCAGCAGTGATATCACGTTGACGACCAGTAAAGAAAGGATGACATTTGGAGCATACATCTACACGAAGTTCTTCTTTAACGGAACCTGTTGTAAAAGTATTACCACATCCACAAATAACTTTTGCTTCTTTGAATTCTGGATGAATTCCTTGTTGCATTGTCTTGCACCTCACTTTGTCCCATGGAAAATACATGGATAAATATTTTAAATGCACCAGCATCAGATAAGCCTTCACTTTCTCAGAAACGAGATAAGCATAGCTATTCTTGACAGATTCGAAACTGCAATTAAACACACTTATGTTTATTACCAGACAATTATAGCATACAGGTCAACCAAGCGCAAGATGAATTTCAGCATTTCTCTTGGTAAAAACTATTCACTATCAACGATGACTGCATTCATTTCTTTCATCAAATCAGCAATCGCATAATCGGCTACATTCAACAACCGTACTACCGGCCGCATTGGAAATCCTTCGTTTTGTTTCTCAACAATCCCAGCTCGTCCATCATTTAAAGTTACCATACTTCCCACCGGATAAGTTGCAATATGTTTCAAAAATAATTCAATAATTTCTGCATCAAACTTAATTCCGGCATTTAGCGATAAATATTCCATCGCCAAATAAGATGGCATTTTCTTTCCTGGTTCAATTTCATTGCTCGTAAGCTCATCATATGCATCACATACAGCAACAATCCTAGCCATTTCATGCAAATCATTTCCTTTTAGTCCACGTGGATACCCTGTTCCGTCAAGACATTCATGATGCCCCCAAATAATCAACTTAGAAAAAGCATCTACATCCCATGAATTTTTTACTGTTTCATACCCAAGCTTCGGATGAGAGCGATAGATTTTTTTCTCCTCCGATGTCATTTTTTCTTCTGGTTTTCTCACAATATCCTCCGGTAATAGCGCTAGCCCAATATCGTGTAAAATTGCTCCAGTTCCAAGATACATCAGCTGTTTTTCACTGTATCCCTTAGCATGTCCAATGATTAAAGCAAGTACAGAAACATTCACTGCATGTCCATAAAGATAATCGTCTGTGTTTTTCAGATCTGTCAAATTCACAATAACAGTTTTATTCGTTAAAATATCATCAATAATGGATGTTACAACCTCTTGGATTTCATTCATATGTATTCGCTGTTTGTTCAACAGTTTCTTTAACATTTCGCCAACAACACGTCGCCCCTCATTACGTGTTTCCTGTTTTACCACATCGTCAATTTCAATGCCTCGAGATTCATCATCCTCAACATAGAGATAAAAAATACCCATCTGTTTAAACTTTTCTTTGTACCTTACAAGATTTGTTGCTCCCTCATTCAATAAAACAATACCATATTTTTGAAATAGCGGGCGAGCTAAAACCATATCATCCTTCAGATTTTCTATTCTTATTACTCTCATGACAAAGTCCTCCTTTAACAGTAGATACTTTCTATCTCTCGATTAAAGCATTTTTATCTTATTAAATTGCACCTCGTTAAGCATTCCCTACGCTTTTACATAATGACTAAAACTGCCGATAATAAGTTGAGGGAAACATCGTTTAATCTCTTCAATAAAAAACCTTGTTCCATACATTTTTCCTTGTGGCTTTGGCATAATTTCTAAAAATGCATCAGGGTCAATATTTAAATTTCTAAGCTGGATCATATCAATTTTCGTCTCTGCTAAAAATTTTTTCCATGCAGTTATCTCTTCTTCACGATCATTTAAGCCTGGGAAAAAAAGCATATTCAGCGATACATAAACACCTTTTTCTTTCGCATAGTTAATAGATTCTTTGACGTTATCCAAGGAATAGTTGCCTCTATAGTATGCTTGATAGCTATCTGTTCTTGCACTAATAATACTGACACGCATCGTATCAAGTCCTGCATCGACAATTTTTTTTATCCCTTCCGTATATCCAGCATTTGTATTGATATTGATTTGTCCACGGTCTACCTCGTTGCGGATCAAGCGAATACCTTCTGCAATATTATCAGCCGCAAGGGAAGGTTCACCTTCGCACCCTTGACCAAAACTAATAATCGCTTCTGGTGCATTTGCCAAATGATAAATACCAACTTCAGCAATTTCTTTCGGGGTCGGCTTAAAATCAATACGGTTTTGTGGGGATGGGCAACACTCCGACGGTTGTAAGGAAATGCAACCAAAGCAGTTTGCATTACAAGCTGGCGATACGGGGATTCCTGCTTCCCAGCGACGATAAAACAAATTTTGCGCTGTACAACAATGCCACTGAAGTGAACACTTCCCAACCTGCTCAACAATACGGTTGTTTGGTAAATCCTTTTTCGTACGCGTAACAAGTTTCTTTAAATCATGTGTATTATAATTAAGCGGCTGCCATTTCTCATTCTCATCAGTATAAATCGCAGCCACATAAAGTTCATCTTTATACAATACAACAGCAGTATACCCATAAAGTGGTAAAACGCTGTCCTCATCCTCAGCTTTTGCAAACGCCGGCATAAAAACTCGCGTATATCCTGCCGGTAAAATTGCTGCAACAGCACGACCTGTAATTGGAACAATTTTACCGTTTTGTTCGCCTAAGGCAAGTCTGCCTGGCAAAAACATTAAGTCCGCCCCCTCTGGCAGGGGAATTAAATCCTCTTTTTTCAACACTACATTTTGATCGCCAATCCGTCCGACGCCATGAAACTCGGGATGGTCAAAAATCTCGCCATTTTCATCGGCATATAAAGCTGTTATCATTTCCATCCCCCTATCATTTTTTTGGATTAAACTTATTCATTGCTTTATCGATTCCATCTTGCACGATTGATTCAACTGCTGGTACTAAATCAGTAACGACTTTGGCAATCACGTCTTGTTCTTCTCTTGTGAAATTAGCCAATACATGTGCATTAACAGTCCACCCTGCTTGTGGTCTGCCAATGCCTATGCGAACTCTTGGAAATTCTTCTTTTCCAAGATGAACAAGCATCGACTCTACCCCTCGATGACCGCCCGAACTGCCACGTTTACGCAGGCGAATTTTTCCTACTGGTAAGTCCATATCGTCATAAATCGCAATAACATCATCAAGCTCCGCTTTATACCAGCGAAAAATTTGTCCAACGGCACTGCCGCTTAAATTCATATAAGTCTGCGGTTTTACAAGCAAAATCGTTTCTCCATTCAATTTTACCTCCGCAATCAATGCATCAAATTTATTTTTCCAATTCGTTACCTCATAATGACGTGCCAAGGCATCCACTATCATAAAGCCGATATTATGTCTTGTATATGCATATTCATCGCCTGGATTTCCAAGTCCTACAATAATCTTCAAAGTTCTTCCACCTCATCACAATAAAAAACATAAGCTGTTACCTATAGCAACAGCTTATTTATCATCAGATATATCTAAATTATATCATTATCCGTATAATATATGAACTATTCGCTATTTTAGCAACATTTTATTAATGGTAAATTTATTATTATCATATCATGACAATTTAATATTGCCAACAAAATGCTTTTAAGGATATTTTGTAATAAATTCTAATAATAAAGCTATCAATTTTTCCTAATCTTAAACGAAAAAATTTTTTATATAAAAAGTGCCATCATAAAGCTATGATGGCACTTAAAAACATCAATAAAGAATTTCAATTTATATAAATACAAATTCAGTTATTATTTTTGAAACAATTTACTGATTGAACCCTTCTCATATACACAAGCAATACCTTCAGCAAAAGCTTCAGCGACTGATAAACATTTAATTTTATCAATTTTCTTCTCTTCAGCTAACGGAATGCTATTTGTAATAATCAATTCTTTAATACAAGAATTTTGAACGCGTTCCGTCGCTGGATCACTCATAATCCCATGTGTACAGCAAGCATATACTTCTTTTGCACCCATTTTTTCTAAAGCGCGAGCACCTTCAACTAATGAACCAGCAGTATCAACAATATCATCAACAATAACTGCTGTTTTGCCTTCAACATTACCAATAATATTCATTACTTCAGCAACGCCAGGCATTGGACGACGTTTTTCAATGATTGCAATTGGTGCGGATAATCTATCTGCTAATTGTCTAGCTCTTGTAACGCCACCTAAGTCAGGCGATACAACAACAACATCTTCTAATTTTTTTTCTGCAATATAACGGGCAAGAATTGGTACTCCTACAAGATGATCTACTGGAATATCAAAAAAGCCTTGAATTTGGCCTGCATGTAAATCCATTGTCATGATTCGGCTTGCACCGGCAGTCGTTAAAAGATTTGCTACTAATTTTGCGGAAATAGGTTCGCGACCACGTGTTTTACGGTCTTGACGCGCGTATGCGTAATAAGGAACAACTGCTGTAATCATTTTTGCCGAAGCACGTTTACAAGCATCGATCATAATCAATAATTCCATCATACTGTCATTTACTGGTTGACAAGTAGGCTGGATAATGAATACATCTTTACCGCGTACACTTTCATCAATCATCACTTGTGTTTCCCCATTATTAAAGTGACCTACATAAGCACTTCCTAACGGTACACCCATATATTCAGCAATTTCTCTAGCTAGTTCCGGATTGGCATTACCTGTAAAAATACGTAGATTTTTGCTATCCGCTATTTTCATTTATAACATCCTCCAAAGTTTATATGTTTAAATTATTTTTTTCGTTTGTCATGCCAACCTTCAATATTCGTTTGGCGCGCTCTTCCTATCCCGAGTGCAGCAGAAGGTACATTTTTCGTTATCGTCGAACCTGCACCAACGTATGCCCCTTTTCCTATCGTAACTGGAGCCACTAAATTCGAATTACAGCCGACAAAAGCATCATCTTCTATCGTTGTACGGGATTTAGTCTTTCCATCATAATTTACCGTAATCGTTCCGCATCCCATATTTACGCCACTGCCTACATCAGAATCACCAATATAGCTTAAATGTGGTAATTTGGAACCACTTCCTATTATCGAATTTTTCACTTCGACAAAGTTTCCGACCTTTACGTTTTCACATAATTTTGTTTTTGGACGCAAATGCACATAAGGGCCAACAATCGCACCTGATCCTACTTCACATTCATGCGCATAAGCAAAATGCATAGTTACACCGTCACCAATTGTCGTATCTGTCAACCTAGTATTTGGCCCAATTTCGCAGTTTTCTCCGATAACCGTATTGCCTTCAAGCCAAGTAAATGGATAAATAATCGTATCTTTACCCACGACTACGTCAGTATCAATAAACGTACTTGATGGATCCATAATCGTAACACCATTTTCCATTAATTCCACAGCTTTGCGCTCGCGTAATATACGTTCCGCATTTGCAAGCTGTACCCTTGAATTGATACCAAGCGTTTGCTCATAATCATCTGCCGTAACTGCCCATACTTTTTCTTTCTGGTCGTTTAAAATAGAAAATACATCTGTCAGGTAATATTCGCCTTGTGCATTGTTGCAATTTAATTTCGCTAACGCACCGAATAAAGCTTCTCTATCAAAGCAGTAAATTCCTGAATTCACTTCATCCACTAACAACTCTTCAAAATTTGCATCTTTTTGTTCAACAATTTTGCTAACAGAACCATCCGCTAAGCGTATAACGCGACCATATCCAGTCGCATCTGGCATTTTCGCAGTTAATACTGTGGCCTTTGCTCCAGCTTTTTGATGCTCTTCATATAGTCTTTTAAGTAAACTACCTTTAAGTAATGGCGTATCTCCACAAAGTACCATTACTGTCCCATCAAAGTCTTTTAATACTTCCTGCGCCTGCATTACTGCATGGCCAGTACCTAATTGCTCAGCTTGTTCTACAAATTCTGCTTGATTGCCAATTGTAGATTTTACTACATCACCACCAAAACCAACAACAACAATATTACGTGTCGCTCCCGCTTGGTTTGCCGCATCTAAAACTTTTTCGAGCATTGCTTTGCCGCCAACTTTGTGTAAGACCTTTGGCAATTTGGATTTCATCCGTGTTCCTTTGCCTGCTGCCAAAACAACAGTTAACAGACCTGCCATAGTATCCCTCCAAATCTAAACTTTCCGTATACCGACTAAAAATAATTAAAGACTCTATGTTAGGCAAAAACATCCCAAAGCACTAGAGTCATCCGTTCACCAACTCTACCTTTCGACATATTCTTCCGTTTTCCTGCTCTATCTGAGCAAAACATAAAGCCCCATCCAAATTATCACGAAGTACAATGTATACAAAATATTTCCCTTTCTTATTGTAGAAAGCATCGACATTCTTTGCAATACTTTCTATGAAAAATTTGTCTTTTTCGTCAAAAAAGTAAAAAAGTACTGCAGATGCAGCACTCTATCAATTTTTCATAAGTGACTGAAAATATTCATTTGCTACTTGTAAATCAGTTGTCTTGTCAACATCCATACCAATTTCTGCATAATTAGAGCGGATGACTGTTCCGTCAATTCCTGTAAGCTCTAAAAAATGCTGTTCAATTTTTGTCAGAGTCAATTTGCCGATAATAAATTTAAGCAAAAATATCACACCAAATTTTTTCGCTAATCGCCATGGCTTCTTTCGATCCTCTACCATTTTATTGGCAAGATCTATGCATTTATCAATAACTTTAGGATTTACTAAAAATATATTTCCTCCAGTAAAAGTTCCATCTATAATTTTGACAAATGTGCGTTGACATCTTGGAAATTTAGCTTTACAACATGATTTTTCGATAATTGGATAATAAAAGTCACGATTCATGGATTCACATTGCATTAAAAAATCATCAATCGCTTCTGCTGTTAAAAAAGGAATATCCGTTGTAACAATCAGCACTTTGCGATTACCACTTAATGATGCAATGCCATTTCGTACACTCTCCATAATCGTGCAACCATTCGAAACAAAATTAACTTTACCAGACAATTGCGTTTTTGACAAGACCTCAACTGCCCCAACAACAAAAATCTCGTCAATTTTTTCACTTTTTTTCAAAGCATCGACAACAAAATAAAGCATAGGGCGACCACCTATGTTTAGTAAAGCCTCATATTCACCGTTTCCGATTCCTGCGCCTTTACTCTTTCCGCCTGCTAAAACAATAGCATCGTACATAGTAAACCTCCTATGCTTATCTACCTATGTATAAAATTCTTATGAATCCTATTTTACTTATTTACAGTTTCCTCTTTATTTATACCTTCCATATTTTGCAGTAAAATATGTTCAGAATTTTCCATATGTTCTACAGCCAATCTTTGGGCAAGCTCTACATTTCCCTGCGCGATTGCTTCCACTAAACGGCTATGCTCTTCCAATGTTTTCTTTAAACGGCCTGGGTATGACATCGATGCTGAGCGGAATCTTGTCAATTGTTCACGTAAATTAAAAATAATCCCGACCAAGCGTGTATTGCGACTCGCCTGATATAACAAATCATGAAATTCAGTATCAGCAGCAACAATTTTTTCAATATCATCTTGTTCAATATATTCGCTAATCATTACCAATAAACGTTCTAATTTTTCCAATTCTTCAGCAGTAATTCGTTCAGCTGCAAGTCCACTTGCCAAGGCATCCAGTGTAGTTCTGATTTCAAAAACCTCATTAATGTCACGAATAGAAAGATTTGCTACATATGTGCCACGTCTCGGCAACATAATTACATAACCTTCCAGCTCCAATTTTCTAATCGCTTCACGCACTGGCGTGCGGCTTACACCGAGCTCATCGGCAAGTTGAATCTCCATTAATCGTTCTCCAGGCTTCAGCACCCCGCCCCGTATTGCTTCCCTTAAAGTTTCACAGACCACTTCACGAAGTGGTTGATAGCTATCTAATTTTATTGGTGCCAATTTTCGTTGCATTTTCTCTTCCCTCAATTCTCCGAAACAGTTTTTGTTAAAATCACCTGTACATTGTCTATATCCGATAATTTTTCTACTATGTATTCAGCTTTTTCTTCATCATCCACCAATCCAAATACAGTTGGGCCACTACCACTCATCAAGCTTGCTAATGCACCATGTTTGCACATTAAACGTTTTAAATGAGCAATTTCATTATGGGCAGGAATCGTTACACTTTCTAATACGTTACAAAGATGCTTACAAATCCCTTCTAAATCACCATTTTTAAGCGCTGCAATCACTGCATCTGTATCTGGCCATTCCTCAACATTATCCGCTTTAAAATTCTGATATGCCCATGCCGTAGAAACGCTCGCTTGAGGCTTAGCTAAAATAACAAAGCATTCTGGCATAGTAGGAAGCTTTTCAAGAATTTCACCTCTGCCTTTAGCGAGCATTGTCCCCCCTTGAATACAAAACGGCACATCAGAACCGATTTGCTCCCCTAGCGCACAAAGATCCGGTGCTTTTAATCCCAAATTCCACATTTCATTTAATGCAACAAGTACTGCGGCGGCATCAGTACTTCCACCAGCGAGTCCCGCTGCAATTGGAATCCGTTTAGTTAAATCAATATATAGCCCTTTATCTAGCTTAAAGGTTTCCATCACAAGCGCTGCTGCTTTATATGCTAAGTTACGCTCTGCGCTCGGTAGTCCAGGAATATTGCTAATCACCTGAATACCGGCTTCTTTTTCTTGCTCACGAAAAGTTAAAACATCCGATAATTCTACCGACTGCATAATCATCATCACATCATGATAATTATCCTGCCTTTTTCCTAAAATATCAAGACTTAAATTAATCTTCGCTCGTGCGTCGATTCTTATCATTCCCCATCACCCATCTACTTTTTTTAAATCTTTTACCTCATCTTGCGTCAAAACTTTATCAATGTCTAATAAAGTAATCAGCCTTAAATTATATTTGCAAATCCCAGTAATATATGTCGTGTCTAATCTAGCTGCTGCCGGCGGCAAGTCTATATCATCCATTGGAGCACGAATCACCTCATCTACGCAATCAACAATGATACCAGCCATCTGCTGATTTATATCCACGATGATAATTCGGCTTTCATCAGTAGCCGGTTGAATTGATAAGTTAAAGCGAGGTCGTAAGTCAACGATGGGAATAATCTCCCCCCGCAAATTTATAATTCCTTCCATAAATAGCGGGGCATTGGGCATTTTTGTTATTGGAAGTAACTTAATTATACTTTTAACCTTTGTAATCGGCAATGCATACTCTTCTTTAGCAAAACGAAATACGGTAACTTGTAATTCTGTGCTCATTTTATGGCCTCCACTTCTATGTAATATAAAAGGAATAGAATAATTTAGACTCGATTCAATTCACTTCAACTGAATCTTAGTCATACTTATCCAAGGACTTATCCGATCTTCACTCATGAAAAATGAGAGCTTACGCGCGGATAAATCATCAGATAAAAATATCTATACTTAGCCATTTTATTCTACATAGAAGTTATTTTTGCCTGCATAAACCGATAAAATTTTAAATCGTTTTCCTTTTTACATTATGTTTCTCTTTTTCCATTGCTAAAACTTCATATTTTCCTTCCATTTTTGATTCTTTTTCTTCTTCAAATCGTTTTTTCATTTGCATAACCGTCTTCATCACTACATCGTATAATTCATAGAACACAACGATAAAATCATCTTTTTGCGCATGGTTTAACGCTAATTCTACAGCTTGACGCTCATCTAAAATCACCTTGATTTTTTCTGCTGCAACGCCTGCATTTATTACACCTTTTTTTAAAAGTTCTGCTGTCTCACCACGGTTTCTACCTCTTAAATCACTATCTTCTTTGATATATATTTCATCAAATCCAAGTCCTGCAACTCTACCCAATTCCACAATGCTGCTATCTTGCCGATCGCCAGGAGCCGCAATTACACCGATGATTCTACCTTTGCCCAATTTACGCGCAGTAGCAATCAGTGCTTTATATCCGTCCATATTATGGCCATAATCTACACAGACAGAAAAATCACGAATCTGGGTAACCATTAATCTTCCATTGTTTTGCGCAAAGTTTCTTAGCCCTTTTCTAATATATTGATCATTAATTCCATATGCATAAGCTGCCGCTGCTGCAATTAAAGCATTCTGTACATTGTGCAACGCTTTTCCATACATAGTAACGGGGATATCACTAATTGCAACTAATTCTTTCATCTTATCCCCATGTGCTGCATAAATTTTGTCATCTTTGATAAAGACACATTTGCCACCAATCCCTAAATGCCGTTTTATCCATTTATTTTCCGCTTGTATGCTTGTATATACAATAGGGGCACACACCCTAGATGTAAAATACTCGGCAAATGTATCATCCGCATTGATAATTGCTGCACCATTTTTGTCCACCACTTCCAAGATAAGCGATTTAATATATGCTAAATCCTCTAAGCTCTCTATTCCATCCTGCCCCAAATGATCTTCACTAATATTTGTAATAATACCAACATCACAACGATCAAAACCAAGCCCTGCCCGCACTATGCCACCTCTGGCAGTTTCTAATACCGCAGCGGAAACCTTTTTGTTCGCTAAAATCATTTTCGCACTGTCAGGTCCACTACAATCCCCTTTGAACATACATTCATTATTGAAAAAAATCCCCTCTGTATTTGACATACCAACTGCAAACCCCGCCTGTTGATAAATACTACTAAGCATACGCGTAACTGTTGTCTTTCCATTCGTTCCCGTGATTGCAGTAATCGGAATTCTTCCCGTTTGTTCATATGGATAAAGATATTCAACGATTGCACCACCTACATCTTGAGGTTGTCCAGCACTTGGATAATGATGCATACGAATTCCCGGCGCTGCATTCACTTCAATAAACGCACCATTGCCACTTCCTAAAGGCTTTGTAATATCTTTTGCAATAATATCAAATCCTGCAATATCTAATCCGACAATCTGTGCTGCATACTCTGCAAGTTTGGCAGTCTCTTCATGAACTCCCTTCGTAACATCGACAGCAGTTCCTCCTGTACTTAAATTTGCAGTAGCTCGAATTTGAACAACACGCTTTGCTTCTGGAACTAAGTGTGGCGTTAATTTTTGTTTTTCCAATACTGCTAATGCGACCTCATCAATCACAATTTTACTTAATGGTTTATCATGTCCATCACCACGTAATGGATTACTGTTGATAATTCTGACAAGTTCTTCTACCGTATGTTTTCCATCACCAATCACATAAGCAGGAATCCTTTCTGACGCAGCTACCATCTTTCCATCTACAACACAAATACGATATTGCCTGCCTACGATATATTCTTCAATCAATATATATTCATCATAAGCGGCCGCAATACGAAAAGCTTCCCTAATATCTTTTTCATTCTCTACTTCTACTGTAACCCCGCGTCCATGACTTCCTGTAAGAGGTTTAACTACAACTTTTCCTCCAAAATGATGAAATGCTTTCACTGCTTCTTCTTCTTGCTCAACGATTTCATTTCTAGGTACAGGGACATTATGCCTAGAAAGAAGTTGTGTCGTTAAATATTTATTTGATACTAAATCAGCAGCGACAAGACTCGTTTTTTCTGTAACTGTCGACCAGACTTTTTGCCGATGAATCCCTTGCCCTAGCTCTAATAAATCCTCTTCAAAAAACCTTTGAACTGGAATATTTCTTTGCTTTGCTGCCTGATAAATTGTTTGCACACTAGGTCCTAACTGCACTGCCTGCCAGACCTTTTGCACTTTTAACAATTTCGTTTTCAAATCATACGGTTGTTTGAAAATCACAGCATTTAACAGCTCTTCACTAATCTTCGCACAACGTCTTGCTACGCTTTCATAATAAAACGCCACAATCACGTCATAGATATTATCCTGCTTCGTTACACGCGCCTTACCATAAGAGACATCGTCTCCGCACTCATTTTGCAACTCTAATACAATATGTTCAAAAATATGTGCTAAATAAGTACCTTCATATAAGCGTTTTACAAATCCGCCTTTTTCCCCTAATGCACATTGATGGTCATTTAGATTGGGTAAAAACTCCAATAATCGCTCATTAAAACCATCAATCTGGCAGCTTGATACATCTGTAAATTTACCTAAATCAACTTTACACCATAAAACTGGATGATGGCTAAATACATTAGGCCCTGTTAACGCTTTTATCTCAACGATTTTCACAATAATCCTCCTAAAATTGTTTAAAACATTCTCCAAATTCTTAGGTAGTATGGCAAAACCAATAACGGCAGCCTTATCTATCTTTCTCATAAGGAATTCGGGTACAAAGGTCAAACCCGAATCCATATGGTAATATGTGCAATTTCACATTTGTAATTGCCAATGCTTCAAATCGACTGGATTCTGAAATATTCGAATGAAGAATTGCTCTGCCATCAACAATTGTCACCGTCTGCGATCCAATCACACTGCATTTATTTCCTTTAACTAAAAGTGCAGTATCTTCATCAATACCAATCCCTAAAACATTGGGATTTTGTGCAACGATTGCAAGTAAACGGTTAATTCTTCCCCGCTGAGCAAAATGCTGGTCAATGACTACACACTCCAAAAGCCCCATTCCTTGGGCTAATGAAATCGATGATTTTTTCGGCGTTTCACTCGAATCTCCGCCAACAATCATAATCTGACTCATCACCGATGCCCCAGCACTAGTTCCCGCGATCACAGCCCCCCGTTTAAAGCCAGCAACAATTTCTTGATTTACAGTTGATCCGCCGAGAATGCTCGTTAAACGCAGTTGATCTCCACCTGTGAAAAATATCCCCGTATATTCTGCAAATGAATGTCCGATTTGCTTTTCACTTGCTTGCAAACGATCAGCAATATGAATGATATCCACCTGCTCAGCACCAAGTTGATTAAAAATCGTTTGATATTCACGGCCAACTTCTTCTGGCAGTTCCGTGGCAGTAGTTAAGATAGCGATTCTAGCCTTCCTTTCTCCTGCAAGCTCAACAAACTTTTTTAAAATAGTACAATCGCCAGCTTTGTCTTCATTACCGCCAATAATTAGCAATACTCCTTCATTTTGACTATGCATAATATCCTCCGAATCCATACCTTAGAATAAACAAAGTTGTTTCAGTAAGAAGTTTAACAGCTACTGAAACTGACGAAGAATCCAAAACTTTACACACTCTTACATCTTCAAAAAACAAAATACTAAAACACATCAAACATTGGATAACCCCGGTTCTATTCATATAATCCAAGAGCTCACGGCATCTCTACTTTATTTTAATAACAAAAAAGTAAAAATACGGTTAACCATTGGATGAAACTTCATCTTCTATAGTATTTTCCAAGAAAGCACGCTTTATATACATTTATTTTCAAAAACACATTCATCTATTTGTTATCATAAGATATATTAAAACCAAAAGGAGCGATTCATATGGCAAAAAAAAAGGTCGCATCAAGAATTGCAAAAAATCCAAAAATTATTATCATAAAAAACGAGCGTACATTGACGCTCTATAGTAATAATTCACAAATTCTTCAATATCCAATTGCAATAGGTAAGCCATCTACACAGACTCCTGTTGGCAACTACCTTATTGCAAATAAAATTACAAATCCCGGCGGAAATTTAGGCACTCGTTGGATGGGGCTAAATTATGATGCCTATGGTATACATGGCACCAATCAACCTTGGTTAATCGGCAAAATGGTTTCTAATGGCTGCATAAGAATGCACAACCATAACGTAGAACAATTATTTGAGTTCATTGAGCTCGGTACTCCCGTGTACATTCGGGATTGATGCAATAATTTTTCCCGTGATGTCTTCAACTATATCTCTGCGGCATTTGATAAAGTGACCAATTGCCGCTTTATCTTTTTCCTGCATCCCCCACTCCTCCGGAATTTTGCAGATAAATTCTTCAATTTCTTCATCTTTTATCGATTTAATTTTGTTCATATATTCTGTAAAATCCTCTTTTTTTAAATCGTGTTTTAATAATGAACCGAACGCCCGCCTCTTATTCAGTTTAAATTGATGGACTAAAGTCGGTAATTTTTCTGTCAACCATCTGCCGCTGCCAAACAAATGTGAATTGTCAATCGCATACATTTGATAGCCAGCTTCTACCTTAGAAATCAAAATATTTTTTCCATTCAATGTTCTATCCTCATTTAGCATAAAATGGTCAAATAAAATCACTCCAGCAAATTCCGGTTTATTGATTACGTATGGCATATGATAATAATGTACATATTTTGTTTTTTTTAAATACCGACTGGCAAAATGAATGCCAGCTTTCATTTTTATATGCAACCGCCGATTTTGCGAAATAAACTCCTCGCTTAACTCTATACAATCACTAAAAGGGAAAGGTAAATTTAACTTCTTCCCCATCCATGCTGCAATATATTCATTTACTAACACTTTCGTTCCCAAGCGATTATTTTTCATTTTTACAACATAAATATATCCATCATCCGCTTTTATTAAACTGGGAGATGTAACACCTACACCAACCCGCCCCATATACATATCTGCTTTTAGCATCTGCATTCCCCCTCAACTGCCTTCCTAACACTATATGAAAAGAAAGAAAAATTCATCACACAAAAACAGCGCCTAAGCTTTATCCAGCCTAGGCGCTGTTTTATCCTTTTATTGTTTTTCAATATACCTCAAAACCATCTTTTTAAATTCAACCGCACTAAATGGCTTTAAAAGACAGCCATCAATCCCTTTACCTTTCTTTACTAACTCATGATCTATAAGCGTTGCCGTCAATGCAACAATTGGATAGCTTCCTTTTAATTTCTCACGAATATACTGGGCAGCATCATATCCATTCATTTTAGGCATATGAATATCCATTAAAATCAAATCATAATAATCCACTTCATGATTTTTACACATTTCAATTGCTTGCTGACCATCTTGCGCCCATTCATATTGAATTCCTAACTCAGCAAGTAACATCCCTGCAATTTCCGCATTAATATCATTATCCTCTACCAATAAGACATGTGCTGGCTTCGGTTCTTTGACTAAAATCTCTGAATGAGTTTCACAATCCAGCTCTTCCTTATTTTGCATCTTTTCTAATCTAACCGTAAATCTAAAGTCAGAACCACTTCCCAACTCACTTTCAACCCAAATATTCCCATTCATAAGTTTAACAAAACAATTGCAAATACTAAGACCTAATCCCGTCCCTTCATATACCTTGGTTATTGCTTCTTCTACTTGCTCAAAAGGAAGAAATAACCTGCGCTTATTGTCCTGCGCAATCCCAATTCCCGTATCCTTTACACTAAATAAAAACTCAATATCCGTAGAATTTTCCGATAACTTTTTCACTGAGAGTTCAATACTTCCTACCTCTGTAAACTTATATGCATTATTTACAATATTCACAATAATCTGCAGTAACCGCTGCTTGTCCCCCAAAACGACCATATCTTCTTCGATATGATTTACAATCTTCCATTCCAAATTTTTCGCATGTATACGAGAAGAAAAGATATCATCTATCATTTGGACCACTTCACAAATGGTAAACTTTTGCTTATGTAATTTTAATTTACCCTCACGTATCTTTGATAGATCTAAGATATCATTGATAATTCCCAGTAATAGCGTCGTGGAGATTTCTATCTTTTGAATATAATTGCTCTGTTCCCTTGTCAATTCCGTTTTCTTTAAGAAATATGTCATTCCTACAATTACATTCATCGGCGTTCGAATTTCATGTGAAAAATTTGCAATAAATTCATCCTTAACTTTCAATTGAGAATTAGACTCTTTTAATCGTTTTTTTGCAATACTCGCAAAATATTTTTCTTCCATATAACGCTTATTAAAAAAATAAAAATAAGTAATCGCAAGTATTACAAACAAAATTAAGGCAAACCCTACAGCAGTTGTCATAAGGAGTACTTTATTTGCCTTTTGCATCACCTTTTCAACTGGCGAAATAATCAAAATACACCACCCATTCGTATTTTTGATTGGTGCAATTCCAGTTATTTTATCTATTTCACTTGCAACATATTCTCCTGAGCCGGCCTTTCCAGAATGAATTAAACCATAAAGCTTTTCATATTGCTCACGATTCGTTTTTTCATATATTTCCGTAAAAAAATTCATATTATTTTTTATTTTTTCACTATCATTAGCAATAATCATTCCATTTTTCTCTAAAATTAAAGTTTCCCTATTTTCTCCATTATAGATATCCATAACTAAATCAATTAATTTTTCCGTTTTATCCGTGCCAAAAACAACGCCTGCAAATTTGTCATCTTCATATATTGGCGAAGCAAAAACTACAATATTTTTTTCTTCGCCAAAGTTATCCACGATACTATCAGAAATATTTGATTTACCATCTTTGGCTCTTTGAAAATATACTTGATTTCCAATATAAGCCATTCGACCGTCATCTAAAACCGCATTTCCATCTTCATCACTAATACCGATGTGAACAAATCCAGCATTACCAAATTCCTGCGTAATCTCAGCAATTTTTTGATTCAAATTCATCTTTGAATCTTTGTTAATCTCTAAATCTGAAATCGATCTTAAAATCTCTAATCGTCCAGTCATTTTATTATCAACTGCAACTGCACTATGCTCTGCTACCTCCGTTAAAGATTCCTCGATTTCATCTAGCAATAAGTTTTGGATACTTTTTATAAAAAATGAGCCCATCAATAGCATTGCAACTAAAATACCACTTATCACAGCAATATATTCTACTCGTCTGCGTTTCGTTACGGCCATCGTATTTCTCCAATACTACAAATTTCTTTTTCTTATTTTACCACGTATATTTCATACTGAAAATAATAAGCAGGTGTTGTAAAATAAAATTTTACAACACCTGCTTCCGATTTATCCAGAGTCTGATGCCCCCTATTTTTCTTACCAAGCCGGCTTTATTTATACATTCACAAACCAGCTCGCAATCCAACCTGTAGTCTCTCCACCATCCATCACAACTTTGTACCATCCAAAAGCCTGTTCTTTTACCTTTAACTCATCACCTTTATTAAGCTTCTTAATGGATGGATAATTTGTCCCCGGCCCCGTACGTAGATTTACCCGATTTGCGTTAACCGTTCCTTCCATTCCACTTACAGATTGCGATGTTCCTGCTTCTGGCTGAATTGGTTCTACATTTTGTACAAATGGAGGCAATGGAGGCTGCATCTGACAACATTCACTACCCGCACTTTGATTTGCAGTACTGCTCGATTGCGCTAAATCAGCGGCTGACGCCATATTACTCGCACTCATTGAAGCACTCGTACTCGTAGTTGTGCAATCTCCGTCTAAAGATGATAGCACCTTTACATCCATTTGCGTAACCGTTGTTACTCGCGTCCAGAATTTCAAAACAAGTGTCACATGAACTTTACGCGGTTCACATTCGTTAAAATCATAATCAATATATTCCACATTACAGTCTGCAGTGGCCTGCATTCCCGGTATTGCACCTTCAACATCAATATCACGAGTAAATTTAATATGCTTTTTCTCAAAAGCATGCACTGGTTCGTTTGGAAGATCCGCCACATACATGACTTTCACTTCCAACTCACCTCGTACAATAACTTTATTGCATATTACATCAATACTGCTGATTTTTACGTCTTTTACATACACATCAACAACCTGATGAATATCAGGTTTCTGACTTGGCACGATCATATCGCCTTCCACTACTTTTTGACGCATTTCTGCTGCAAGCACCTGTTCTACTTCTATTTTTTCCATCCCGCCTTGCTCAACATTTTCACCCATAGTTTCGCCAGTCTGCGACGTCATTATCCCTACAGCCGTAGCAAAAGTAGCCGTAGTTGTTGACCCTTGCCCCTGCCTAATATTATCGTCCATTTTTCCCCCTCCTTTCTCCATAAGCCAATCTTATCCTTTTGGTTTATTTGGTAATTCTGGTTGCGTTACAGTTCCCGCATTAATTTGAACTTCGCGATCCACAATAACTTTTGCTACCACTTTAAGTACTACCGATACATCAAACTCACGACAAGACATTTCAGTGGATGGACCTGGAAATGGAACTTTCACTTGACAAGGATCCACACATGGTGGTTTTGGTGGTTGGCATGGATTCATTGGCGGACACGGATTCATTGGCGGTTTTGGCGGCTTGCACATATGGTCACAAGGTGGTTTTGGTTTATGAGGTGGTTTTAACGGCATGCATAGTGAATCACAGCTATCTTTGCAGCAGCTATCTGAACAACTATCGTCACAACCATGATATTTATATTTATACGCACGTGTCATCATTGGCACATCATAATCTACAAATTCTATAACAACATTTGCATCTGCATCCATACCCTTTCTTGCCCCTGGAATATCAAGATCAACCGTCCATTTACAGTGTTTGAGTTCTACTGCATGCACAGGTTTATCTGGCAAGTTAGCAACATAAATTGCCTTTACCTCATACTCCCCTCTTACAATAACCTTATCCGTAATTACATCAACAGCATTTACTTCAACATTCTTTACAAAAACATCAACAATCTGTTCAACTGCCGGCTTTCCTTCTGGCAACCAAATACGAAGATCCATTGCTTTTTGTTTCTCTTTTTCACCAAGTACCTGCCGAACTACAATTGTTTGTGCACCTGCTCTGGTAGCATCTATTAAAGAATCCGGCATATAATGGCGTTTTTTTTCATCGTTCACTCAGCTTCACCCCTTTTAGCTTTTCTATTTATATATATGTGAAAAGCTAAAATTATGTGAAAAAAATGATGTTCGTACAAGAAAATTTTTTCCAATACTTACATCATCTTTTTATTCTCTGACTAGCGGCGTCATCTATCGAAAGAAGCAATTCACACGAAATCAAAGATTTTGCTTCTCTGCTTATAATACCCCCGCCTCTTTAGGCGGCAGTAAAGACCCCGTAATCCTATGGATTACATACCTAATTTCAGTGGAAATCAAAACTGCTAATGAAACAGCCATGTTTATCTCTTCTTATTTATATTCACTCAATAAAAGATTTGTTACATGCAAAGTCAAGTGCATTTTTATTTTCCCTTGCAAAATTTATTGCCTGCTTCGGACATTTTGCTATACAACGTCCGCATTTTAAACAATCTCGATTTTTTAATCCATCGCGATTACCTTTTGCTCGATAAACCTTAATTTCCAATGGGCATTCATTCGTACAAACTTTACACCCTACACACTCATCACTAACAAAAATCTTCTCAAAAGCATTTGACTTTGTTTTCTTTTTCGGCGAAACCCAATAAGACAAAGTTCCCATTGGACAAAAGCTGCACCATGTTCTAGGACGGTAAATGACTCCTAAGAGAATTCCAACAACGGTTGTAACAAAAACAATTCGCCAAAAAACTGCGCCCATTTGAGCTAAATCTCCCCACGCATTATACATTTGAAATCCAAATACCATAAAGATAAAAATTACCATAAAGATGCGAAACCATTGTCTACGAAATATAGCAGGAATCCTTTGGGTACGTGAAAACTTTCCAATCCATTTATCATAAAAGTTTCCCCGCGGGCAATAATGCCCGCACCAATAACGCCCACGCTTAACTGCCATGATAACTGGCCCCACCATACAAACCAACGCTAAGAATCCAATGATTGGATAAAAATATCCAACTACTAAAAATATCAATAAAATTTTATACATACTCACTCATCCTTAAAATAATCTTTTGCATTATCCTATCAAAATCACTGATAGATTACTGTGATTAAATCACTAACCCATGCAATCTTAAATTTAATAGTTATTTTCAACAAAAAAAACAACCCTGTTTTTCTTTCATAAAATTGTTTCTAGTTGTCCATGATAGAGTAGATGAATATTGATATAAGCATCTGCCTATTCTTTTGATTAAATAAAACAATTTTACTTATATTCTACAAAAGGGTACTCTATAACTGTAAACAAAACATCTGTAAATTTTACAAGGAAGGAAGTCTTACCATGAAAAAAATACAACATATTCTCGTTCCAATCGATGGCTCCGAACACTCAATAAACGCGATTGAGCAGGCAATCAGCCTAGCTGAAAATCAATCAATCAAACTTTCCTTTTTATATGTTACAAATATTCAAAAGATCTCTGTAGATTCTTATTTACTAGATGAAATTTTAAAATCACATCATCACATGGGAGAAAACATTCTTAAAAATGCCAAAGAAAAAGTTCCTAGCGGAATTGATGCGAAAACATATTTAGAAGAAGGAACTCCATCTACAACAATTGTTAACTTTGCAAAGAAAAACAATGTTGATTTAATTATCATGGGAACGCGCGGATTAGGCAGCATACAAAGCGCATTGCTTGGAAGCGTCAGCCAGGACGTTATCCATCACGCAACTTGTTCAGTTATGCTCTGTAAATAAGGCTGGTCAATCTAAAAAGGAGATGATTTTATGAAAATCAGTGTAATAGGTGCAGGAAACGTCGGTGCTACTGCTGCAAATGTGATTGCATTAAAAAAGTTTACCGATGAGTTGGTTCTGTTGGATATTAAAGAAGGATTTGCCGAAGGTAAAATTATGGATATGATGCAAACTGCACATATGCTTAATATTAATACCAAAATGGTTGGAACTACAGGCGATTACGCCAAAACAGCACATTCCAATATCATCATTATCACTTCTGGATTAGCTAGAAAGCCAGGTATGACACGCGAAGAATTAATTGGTACAAATGCGAAAATCGTAAAAGGTGTTATGGATAAATGTTTAGAATATTCTTCTGATGCAATTTTTATTATCGTTTCAAATCCTGCAGATACTTTAACATATCTAGCACTAAAAGATAGTAAATTACCACACAATCGAGTGATTGGCATGAGCGGTGTGCTAGACAGTAACAGATTCATCTATTTCTTAAGTCAAAAAATCGGCTGTCCACCAACGGATGTAGATGGCATGGTCATAGGCGTTCATGGCGATCTTATGCTCCATTTAATTCGTCTAGCTTCTTATAAAGGCATTCCTGTTACAGAATTATTAGACAACGCAACCTTAGAAAAAATCATTCACGAAACAAAAGTCGGCGGCGGAACACTAACTAAACTTCTCGGCACTTCTGCATGGTATGCACCCGGTGCAGCTGTCGCAATAATGGCGGAAGCTATTGCCTTAAACACAAGAAAATTATTACCTTGTATTGCTTATTTAGATGGCGAATATGGAGAAAAAGATGTATGTGCTGGTGTTCCTGTTATCTTAGGTGCAAGTGGAGCAGAAAAAATTGTAACTTTATCTTTAACTCTAGAAGAACGTGAAATGTTTGCCAAAAGCGTAGCTGCTGTACGTGAAACAAACGCCAAGCTAAGCAGCTCATTATAATAGATATCTCACTTCTACTTAAAATAAAAACGCGACGAATTGTATTAAAAATTACAATTCGTCGCGTTTTGCATTTAAATTCTAATTATTTTCTTATGATAAAATAATTTCACATTTAAAGTTTTATAACACCATAATTACTCCTGAAGAACTGTTTTCTTTCTTTTTGGCTTACTCTGAGGTATTGCAAAACGTTCCGAAAGTGAGAAAATCACTAAAGCCGCCCAAATAAAGCTAAATGCAATCATATGTGTCCAGTTAAAAACCTCTTTAAATAAAAACACTCCGAGGAAAAGTGCAATTGTCGGACCAATATATTGTAAGAAGCCCAGGACATTTAGAGGTAAAAGATTTGCCCCCTGTGAAAAAAGAATTAACGGCGTTGCCGTGACTATCCCAGCACCAATTAAGAATAAAGTAAGTGTCCAATTCATACCACCAAAATGACTTGCACCGCTTAACCAAAGGTAACCTATATAAACTAAAGCTAGGGGCATTACCAATAAGGTTTCCAACGTAATACTCGTAATTGGATCCATCATCATTTTCTTTTTTAATGCCCCATAAATTGCAAAAGACACTGCCAAAATCACAGAAATCCAGGGTACTTGTCCAAACTGCCACGTCATAATCACAATCCCAATAAAAGCTAAAACGATACTAATTTTTTTCCCCAGAATCAGCTTCTCATGAAATATAACCATTCCCAATAAAACACTCATCAAGGGAGTGATATAATAACCTATACTTGTTTCAATAACATGATCGTGATTCACTGCCCAAATATAAGTCAGCCAATTTACACTAATCAGTAAAGAAGCACTTAATAATAACTGCTTCCGCTTTTTATCTTGCCAAATCTCTTTACAATCCATGACAAATTTCTTACCTCTGCGAAAAAGAAAAATAACTGCTAACATAAAAATAAATGACCAACAAATTCGATGCGCCAAAATTTCATAAGCAGAAGCATCCCGCAGTAACTTCCAATATATAGGCAATATTCCCCACATAAAGCACGCTCCAATGGCTGCCGCCATTCCTATTTGTCTATTTTTTTCTTCTTGCACCATTTACATCTCCCAAATATTACTTTATTGTAGACTTTTTATTATACCATAATAGATTAGTAAACGTTATTCATCTTTTCGCAAATTTCTATACAGCCCCCTCTGATATATGACTACACACTCAGCATTTCACTTATGTTATAATTAAGTCACATTTATGTAGGCTATGACTTATTTATAGGAACTTTTTTAGGGGGAACAAAATGAAAAAAATAATGTTTATCTGTCATGGGAATATTTGCCGTTCCCCAATGGCAGAATTCGTAATGAAGGACTTAGTAAAAAAGGCAGGCTGCGAAAGAGATTTTTTTATTGTGTCATCAGCAACTAGCCGAGAAGAAATCGGTAACAATATTCATATTGGCACACAGAAAAAACTTCGCCAAATGCAAATTCATTTTTCATCTAGACAAGCGGTGCAAGTGACAAAAAAAGATTATGCTATATATGATTACCTTATTGTTATGGATCAGCAAAACTTTAAAAATCTTGAACGAATTATCGGAAAGGATGTCCAGAATAAAGTTCATTTATTACTTTCTTTTGCAGGAGAAGAGCGTAGTATCGCTGATCCATGGTACACTGGAAATTTTGACCGTACCTATGAAGATGTTTTATGTGGATGTCAATCTCTACTCAAGCAGCTTCGCCAATTAAAGTAAGCAATTAATCTCAATATAAAAGTTTCACTTACGCTAAAACCTAACCGTTCTTATTTAAAACACAACTGTTTTGAAATTTTACAAGCAAATTATATACAAGATAAAATACGGCTTAAAATAGTTCATTTAACTATTTTAAGCCGTATTTTTAACCGTATGGGGTTTTCGGTAAACCTAGCCTAAATTTTCCTCTCGTTTCAATTCCGCCTACACCTTGCACACCTGTTACTGAAGCTGTAATTGCATCACAAACATCCACCGTTCGATTAATTGGTGTAAATGCTACTTTCTCAGCAATGAATACTGGATCATATGCATGGATGAAAATACGAATCGGGGATGAAGCAAAATTCGCGCCTGCGGCTAAAATTGCCTCAAAATGCGATTGACACGCGCCAGCAAAAATAACTAAATCATCACGATTTGGTTCTACCATTCGCGCTTGCTTTACCGATTCTACAAAGTATGCTGAATGCCGATAATTTTTAATATCTTTTAAATCCTTTTTCCCTCCACCAATCAAGGCATCATGGCCAGTTAAAACTAAAATATCGGGGCGGTATTGCTCCACCAGTTTAGCAATATGCAATGGTTGCTTTACTTCTTCAATACACTTTCCGACAGCTTCCATATTTAATTGTTTATAAGTTTTTAAACACATCCTTAAGTATTCCTCATCGCCATCGATATGCAATACTCGCCCCGGAATCTCAAAAAAACTTACTTTTTTCTCTGATCCGCGGAAAAGAGAATTTTTTCTTCTATCGCCTTTTCTTCTATCAAAAGCTCTTTCTAATCCTGATTGCTGAATTTTTTCCATATTTACAACTTCATTACGCAGATTTTCTGCACTAATTTGTTCTAAATCATGAATCGGTGCATCGGCAACCAGACGCATATGCATGCCTTTTAGTACACATTTATCTTTATCATTTTCATCACGATTAATATCTATTACTTTAAAAATAATATCTTTATCATGCGATTTTCTAACAACTAAATCCCCCACATTTATTACCGCCACACTCCGCACCCCCTCGTTACTACATTCTATGCAAAGGGCGAATCTTTGGTACTCATCATTTATATTCTTCCATTTGTAGCAACTGAGTTAACGTATCCATATACTGTTACGAGTCAGTTACTGTGATTAACGAGGTGAAATACTATGATTTGTGCCATTGTCCCAGCAAAAAATGAGTCTGGGCGAATTATGACAGTATTGCAAAATCTGGCATTACTGCCGATTGATCATATTATTCTCATTACAAACGGCTGTCGTGATTCTACCGTTTATCAATCTTTACAGCTAAGAATTCCTAAGCTTCAACTTATCTATTTTTATGAACCTCTTGGCATCGATGTTCCACGATCTATTGGTGCTAAAGTCGCTCAATCCTTAGGAAGCGATGTTGTTGTTTTTGTTGATGGTGACATGGTTGGCACGTTTGGGAAAAATTTAATAGAACTAATCGATGCAGTTTTAGTAGATAAAGTGGATATGGCATTAACGAATTGCTATCCATTGCCGCCTAGACATATTGAAAAATGCAATCCCACTTTTAAATGGCGCTCTCTTCTAAATCAGACATTAAATTTAGAAAATAAAATTCAATTATCCAATCCAGCACATGGTCCACATGCCATTTCAAAAAAACTACTAAATACAATATCTCTACAAGAATTTGCAATTCCACCAGTCACTCTATCCTTGGCAAAAATACACAATCTAAAAATAGCCATTGGCACAACAATCCCCCATTATATTCTTGGTTCATCTGTCAAAGGATCCGTCCATGCTAACAAGATTATTGATACAATCGTAGGTGATTGTATCGAAGCAATCACCGTCTACGAAGGAAAACCACGCAACCGCCAATGGCAAAATAAATCCTATGTTGGCTATCATGCTGAGCGCCGTTTTGATATTCTTGATGAATTTTTAACTCCCGTTTAAGTAAAATGACACAGGAGGAACAAACTTGTCCTTCCTGTGTCATTTTACTTTTTCATCAACGATCTTTTTCTATTTTCAAACCACATTCCTGCATAAGCTTTTTTGCTTCTACATATTGAGCAATTCCCATAGCTACTTTTTTTGCATCCTTCATCGCCCTCACTACAGTTGCCGGACCGTGCACTACGTCACCACCAGAAAAAACTCCATGTAGCGTTGTCATTCCATAAGGGCGCGATCTAGTTTTTACAAATCCCCCCTCATCTACTTCAATCCCTTTCGTCGTTGATATAATCCGAGCAGCCGGTCGTTGACCAATCGCAATCACAATCTTATCTGCCTTAATGAAATCATGCACACCCGTACCAGTTAATTTTGCATTTTCATCAAAATGCAAAATTTCACATTGCAATCCACGCACTTTAATTGAACCTAAAAATTTCGTTGGCTGGCGAAGTGATCTAAACTTTACGCCTTCCGCTTTTGCGGCTTCTACTTCTGACTCTAGTGCCGCCACTTTATCTTCTGCTTCACGACAAACTACAGTAACACTCGCAGCACCTTCACGTATTGCACTTCGCCCCGCATCCATCGCAACATTACCGGCTCCAATAATCACAACATCATCACCGGACTTTATCGGAACCTCACTTTGATCTACGCTTCCCTGTGTAGCCAAAGAAACCATTTGCAATAAATAAGTTGCCTCTAAAACGCCTACAAGATTCTTTCCATCAATATCTAACGACTTTGCAACTGAATTTCCCGTCGCAATGAATATTGCATCAAAATTTTGTGCAAAAATATCTTGCAACGTCAAATCTTGCCCGACCATAATATTATTAATAAACTCTACACCTAATCTACGAATTCTTTTTATTTCTCGCCTTACTACTTCCTTTGCCAAGCGGAATTCTGGGATTCCATACATTAAAACCCCACCAGGCTCTTCTTGAGCATCAAAAACTGTAATCTTATAACCTTTTTTCGCCAAATCACCGGCAACAGTAAGCCCAGCTGGTCCAGATCCAATAATCGCAACTTTACCTTTAGTATCTACAGGCTTAGGTGGTGGCGTTAGCTCGAAATCTGCATCCACGTCTGCAATAAAACGTTCCAACTTACCAATCTTAATACCTTCACCTTTTCGATTTAATATGCAAGCACCTTCACATTGCTTTTCGTGTGGACAAACTCTTCCGCACACTGCTGGCAAATTACTTCGCCTCGCGATTACAGCGCTGGCCTCGCCAATATTTCCATTTGCTAACTCCTTAATAAATTCAGGAATTTCATTTTCAATTGGACATCCAGTGCGACAGAGTGGTTTTGCACAGTTTAGACAGCGTTTTGCTTCATGAATTGCTTCTCTTAATGTAAATCCCCTTGGGTCGTGTGTTTCCATAATCTCATCTGAATAAAAATCACTATCCATACGATATTCCCCTCTTCCCAATACTATCATATCCATTGCGATGATTCTTAATCGCCGTTTAAACTATCTTTTTTATTATATCATTCTCTATATAAAAATACATCTTTTCCCAATAAGTTAAAAAATGAACTTATTTATCACTGACTAAACTTTACTTAACGAGATTTATTCTATATGATATAAAAATAAATCGAAAATATAGGAGTTGACCTATTTATGACAAATGAAGAATTTCATGAACTCGTTCATCTCGTAATTGACAGTCCTGCAAATCCACCACATTCACTATTTGACGGCGGAATGGATAACTGGCACGCAAGAGCGAGGCTTGCTCATTTTTTAGCAATGCCCCAATTTGATAAGCAAGCAACAGCGATAGAGCTATTTAAGTCTATTGTCGAAGCGGCAGTAGATGAGGAAAACCGAGAAGCAGTAGAAGAAAAAGCTTTTGCTCTACAACGCTTAAGTTCCTGTTTGCGCGAACAAAAAGATAAGCTGGATGACGCACTCTACTATATCAATATAGCAATTGAATTAGCCGAAAGCACGGATTTCCTTTATAAATACGTTCTGCGTGGTGAACTTTGGGCAGATCGCTGGATTACACTTCACCAAATGCAGCGTACAAATATAGCTTTAGCTGAAGCTGATGAAAAAATTGAAATATATGAATCTATTCCAGTTCATCAAAACAGTTATCTATATCATGCATATCGCTTCAAAGCTCAAATTGCGGCACATAGCTCTACAACTCTAATTATGAAAGACTATATGCATAAAGCCTTATCCTTTATGGAAATAAAAGAAGAATATAAAGAAGCTCTTGAAGTTGCTTTTTCCGCCGATCATGATAATGCACCTTGGATTTTAAGCGAAATTGATAAAGCAACCCCACCACTTGATTCTATTGCTTGGGATATATAAAAAGGGGCTGTGACAAAATGAGCAATCATTTTGTCCACAGCCTCTTTTTCTATGCATCTTGAGGTAGCAAACAGGCAATTACTGAAAAAATGGCATACGACCCCTTTCCCCATAAAAACTGCTTTTTTACAGTTTATGCGGCGTTCTTCAAACGTAGTCTTTTATTGTGGTATTTATAAAGATTGTGCCCGATGGAAACCAGGAAAATCTCTAGCCGTACCTGTTCCATGCCTTTTCGAACGATTCTTTTGTACCACCGGTTATTTTTCATGATGCCAAAAGTACCTTCGGATTGTATGGAGCGATTCATACGAAGCAGCGCTCCTTGAATGCTTTCCAGGTTACTCACTACTTCTCGATGCATGGAAGTTAGTTCTTCGTTAACTCGTATTGTCCGGTTTTTATCTGTCGTTTTACACTTGGAGGCATACGGACAATCCGTGCAATTTTCGCACTGGTAGACCTCTTCCTGACGGCCGTATCGATTTCCTTTTATATTTCGTCTATATTGCAGATGAAATGACTTTCCAGCCGGACAGCGCAGGGTGCCGTCTTCATCAATCTTGAAATTCACGGCCCGAAACGGATTCTCTCGATACTTCGCATTCGTAGTTTCTTGCTTGTACATAGTGAATTTCATGTACTTTTCCATTCCGTGTTGTTCGCAATACATATAATTGTTGTATGAACCATATCCTGCATCTGCAACGGGATATTTGGGATAAAATCCGTACGTAGCATGAAATTTTTCCAGTAAGGGAACGAAGCAATCCATATCTGAACGGTATTGATTTACATCCGCTACGGCTATATATTCATCCGCAATGCCGAATTGAACATTGTAAGCTGGCAGAAGCTGGTCATTGCCCATATAATCGGTCTTGATTCGCATGAAGGTAGCAGCAAGGTCTGTCTTAGAGTAACTGTTCCGGTCTGGACCACAAACGGTTATCTTTTCAACATATTCTTGGAGTTTCCCTGTATATTCGTGAAGACACTCGTAATAGCGCTGCTGCGATGTTTTTCGATGGCCTTTTCCATAGACAAATTTTGTTTCATCTATTTCATAGATTTTGGCATAGCGATCTGTTACTTCCTTGAGATATTCTGGAACGTATTCGGAATTCGTATCAATTTTGATGCCAAAGCTGGCAAGATCGTCATTGATTTCATTGAGCAAACTCGTGACTTTTTCAAAAAGTCTATACCTGGACTTTTCCGTCGCTTTCTTCCATACCCAACTGTATTTATTGGCATTTGCCTCAAATTTCGAACCGTCGATATATAGATGGGTCAAATCCACATGATCTTTGGCAAAGATATGGTTGTTGATATCGCTGAACAATTGCTCAACGGATGGTTTGAGCATAGTTTCGATAAAATATCCGAACGTGCGGTAAGATGGTGTCGCATGCTGTATAAGATACATAAAGCGAAGATTGACTTTACAGCAATCTTCAAGTTCGCGGAGCGAGATATATCCATTTGTCATAAATCCGAATAAGATTGTTTTCAGCATGCTGATCGGGTTATACCTGATACGTCCAGTAACGTGAGATGGAACATTTCTCAGGTATTTCTCCAAGTCGATTTCCTCCATAAATCGATCAAAAACCAGCACGGGATCACAGATATTCAGATAATCTGAAATAAATAGTGGCAAAACTGCCTGTTTTGTTTTAGAATAATATATGTTTGAATTTTTCATGTGATGATGTAAAATTTCAACACAAAAAGAGGATCGCCTGCTCATTCGAGCAAGCGATCCTCTTTTGTTTTTATAGGGGTGTTATTTCACAGCCCCTTTTTATCCTACTTTATTCTTTTGGGAGAACTTCTTTTATCCGTGAAAATACAGATTCTGCATTTTTCCAAAAAACCAGTTCATGATACTCTACCGGAATAATCCGCCAAATCAATGAAATATAAGCCTTCATTGATACTAGCGGCCAATCAGAGCCATAGATAAACTTCTCATAGTTTCCCAAATAAGTCATCCACATCCTCATATGATTGACATAATCTTCATAATGCTGCATAAACCAATTCACATTAAATATACCTTCTGCAAGGCCCGATAAATCTACATAGACATTTTCATTTTTTCGCGCAACTTCTGTTGCATCAGCGATCCACGGATTTCCATAATGCGCCATAACAAAACGAACTCGTGGAAAATTTACTGCTACTTCATCCACAGTAAGCGGATGCGCATATTTAAGCAATGCTTTCGAATTCGCTGTATCGCCTGTATGAATAACAACCGGAACGTCATGGGCCTCTGCCATCTCATAAAACGGATGATAAATTTCATCATTTACATAAAAATGCTGATATCCTGCATATACTTTAAGACCAACTGTAGTTTTCTCATTCAGCATACGCTCAAAAGCATCTAACGTATCATTCAAAGTCTCCTTGCGAATTGCCGCTGTATCTATCCCTAAACATTGTACCAAAAACGGAGGTAACCCTTCCTTTCCAAGCGTGAGCGGTTTACTTATCCCGCCTGCAGGGTCTTTCCCATCGACGCCCATTCCAATCCCCAATACAATATTACTTTGCTGAAAAATCATTTCCAAATGTTCCAATGTAACTATATGTTCAGAATTTTTCGCCGCGTTTACAAAATGCTCACTATTTGAAAAATGGATATGTGAATCAATAATTTTCATTCGTACATTTACCTCCTTGTAAATTAGGTGTCGCATTGTTACCTAAGTGCTTAAAAGTGCTTATTCTACCAAAGTGCTTCATCTTCTAGTTTTTCTATATGCTCATCAAGTTGTTTTTTTAGCACTCTCCAATGCTTTCCTATTTTAACCGCTGGGAATTGTTTGTTTCTTATCATACCATATAAAGAGCTTGTTGGTAAATCTAACATTTCTGAAACTGCATCTACGTTGTATGCTCTTTTTCTCATAGAGGTGCTAGGCTGATTTTTTCGCCTTCTGCTACTATTATGTCTATTGAATGTATATTGAAAAATACCTATACAAAGCAAAAAGGGATTATATGGAACGACGGCGAAACAATGATAATGAAGCATATAGAAACACAGTTTAGCATAGAAAATCATTAAAACCAAAAGAATTTAATAAGGAGATGTTTACAATGAAAAAGTTAAGAGTATGTCATGTTCCACCAACAGCATGTAACCCATTTATTATTGATGTCGCTAATTTGAAAGAAGCAAAAAAAATTATGGATACATTAGCAGAATATGATAAATTTCAATATGAAAACAATTTACCCCAAAATTCCTCCAACACATCCACCTTAGAGGAATACAGTGAATGTGAAAAAAAATGGATTGACTGGTGCGACGAGGAATCAGGTATAGATCACATTGAGGAATATTTTAAATACTTAGAACACAAACATGACTAGGATTATTCCTAGTCTTTTCTTCGCATAAAAATAAGTGTCATAGAATCAACCTAGTTATGATTCTCGACGGTATTATGGGATGATATCTAAAACCATGTCTTCCTCTACATATTATCAATGATAAATAACCATACTTTGTTTAACTCATATTGGATAATAAAAGCAAGGGCTGTTGTAGTCGCGAAAAATATTCGCTACTGCAACAGCCCTATTTTTACCCTTTAATCGCATTTGCAATTGCAGCAAACTCTTCAAGCGACAATGTTTCCCCGCGCCGATTTCCATCAATACCAGCTACCTCTAATGCATTTTTTACTACTTCCACACCAAGACCCATTGTCTTTAATGCATTATTTAAGGTTTTACGACGTTGTGAAAACCCAGCTTTTACCGTACGAAAAAACATTTTTTCATTGACAACATCTACAGCTGGCTTTTCCCTCACATCACAACAAATGACCACCGAATCCACCGCCGGTGACGGGATAAAAGATTTTGGCGGAACATCCAGAATAATTTTTGGCTCCGTATAATATTGTACAGCAACGGACAATGCGCCATAATCTTTTGTACCAGGCTTTGCCACCATGCGCTCTGCTACTTCCTTTTGTACCATTGTAACTAATTTTTTCACCGGTAAATGCTGCTCTAACAGTGCCATAATAATTGGTGTCGTAATATAATATGGTAGATTAGCTACAACCTTAAAGCTCTCACTTTTAATAATTTCACGAATGTTTATTTTTAGAATATCCCCATGCACAATGCGTACATTCTCATATCCTTCTAACGTCTTTGCCAAAACTTCTGGCAATCGGCTATCTAATTCAACAGCAACCACATTTGCTTTTGCTTCTGCTAATCCTTGCGTAAGCGTTCCAATCCCCGGGCCAACCTCTAAAACTGTTTCCCCCTCTTGAATATCGGCTGCTGCTACAATTCCCTGAACAATCCCTTCATCAATAAGAAAGTTCTGTCCTAATTTTTTACTCATATGAATATCAAATGTTCTTAAAATATGACGGGTTACCTCGCGTTTTGCAATTATCGGCTGAATCATTCAGTCACATTCTCCTCTGCATTTTGTTTTAATATTTGTATTGCTTGTTCAAACTCCATTCTCGTTACTCCATAATGATTTAATCGATTTAAAAATGTTTTAGCGTTGGCAAATCCAATTCCTAAAATTGCGCCAAGATCTGCCCGCCTTATCGATGCGGATGGACTCCCACTCAAGCCATTTAACACTAAATCTTGACTTGTAAAAATCTTTGTCGGTGTCCATTCTAAATACCGCACTTTATCCAAAGCTTTTTTTATTGCTTCCGGTGATGCCTGCTCAATTCCCACATCATCATTTGCTGTCGCATCGCATTTAGGAACAAACGCATGCTTCGCGTTCGGAAAACGTTCACTCAAATACTTGCGAATCCTTTCCCCCGCCCCATCTGGATCCGTAAGGATAATTATTCCACGTTTTTCATAAGCACGGCGAATATTCTCTATCATAGAAGGTTTTAACGTAAAACCGCCTGTAATTAAACAATCTGCCTCAACCGCTCGATTCACCGCAATTACATCTTGTTTACCTTCTACTACAATCACTTCTTTTACCATTTTCATTCCTACTTTATTTTAAATTATTATTTATATTATACCGCGATTTTATGAAATTTACGAATCTTTGCTGCATATAATCAAAATAAAGCAAGGCTGCCCAGAGAAAGTAAACTTTCTTTAAAACACCCTTGCGCGTTGGGATGAAAAAAACTATCGCAAAATAACCTTTCACGATAGTTTCTCTCTTATATTATTAATCTAAAATATAGACTTTCACAGTTCTTCTACCAAACTGCATTGCTTCACCATAGTCCTCTACACAAAGGTCTATAATATTCCCTTGGATTGCTCCACCGGTATCAGCAGCAAGTGCCATTCCATAGCCTGGTATGTAGAGTCTAGTTCCTAATGGAATTACATTTGGATCTACAGCAACAATTCCGCGCCTTGCGGCCATTCCAGTTGCAGTTATCCCAGCTCCATTCCCATCCGTTGGGAGGTAGGCAGTCGCTTCCATGTGCGCTACTTTTCTAAATCTCATTGTACCACGTGATGTATCTATCGTATCACGTGTACCAACCTTTACAATTTCAGATTTAGCAGGCTTTATGATTTTTTCATTCGTCACGGTTTCAGATGCTTGCTGACCATCGTGATACTCAATCTTCACAGTCACAAGTTTTTCACCGTTTTCACCTTCAGTAATCACTTCTTCATTCCCGGTTTCCATTGTTGGATCCGGCTGACGGATTACTTCATAACTAATTTGTTCTTCACGTTCAATTATTTTTTCTGTTACATCCACTACGTTTATTTCAAGATTTTCTGTAATTTTCGAGTCTACCTGCGGAACTGACTTTGTTGTATCAGCCGCAATACCTAATTCGGCGAGTAATTCGCCCACAGTTGGTTTTCCAGTCATATAAGAGTTGCTTGTACCTTTGTAGGTAACTGTAACGGGCACCGCCCGATACACGAAAATTGTCGTATTTTTTTCTAAAGTTTGAGTCGATAATCTGTATTCATCCTTTGGTCCTAAAATAACGCCTGCCTGTTTTAAAATCTGTGAAGGATCAGATCTTAACGTACTTACTTTAATCATTTTACCATCTGCATCAATTTGAACATCTTTTTGTCCATAAATGAAGCCTGTTGTTAGTAAAACGACGAGTAATAAAATAGTAATAAAGCTGCTTTTTTTGTGCAAGAATCTTTCTTTTTTACTCACTCAATTCCCCCTTTTGAAGAACTTGTGCATTATACCACGTAAAATTACCATTGTCAAATAATTCCCTAAAATTTTTCTTTATTAAATTTTTCCTCCATATCTAAATCTTATGCAAATAAGATAAAAATTATGCATAAAAAGGAGCTGTTTTCCAATTGGTTTCTGCATTATCGTTAATATTTCAATAAATTATATTTTCAAGTACAATAAACACTAAAGATTTTCTTATTTAGTCTCCAAGAAAAATAGTGCTAAAACGCATTTAGTTTTTTATGAAATAAGTCTTAATCCTTCTACAGAAGCACTCGCACTTCCACCATTTGCCCCTTTAGCATCTAATGTTAGAATTATGTATCCGCCAGACATATCTTCTTTTTTAATTCTATAAAGCGTTCTAACCCCATTTTTAGTCGGTGTAATGGAGTTTATCGTTTTTTTCAATGCGATTCCACCTTGCCTAATAAAAGTTACACTTTGATTAGGATACCCTTTGAACTCAACCATAATATCTACATATTCTCCATCTAGTTCGGTAGGACAAATTACTTTATTTCGATTGTTCGGATATAAATATTCATTTTCCCCTACCGCTAAGTAAACAAATCTAGCACCAGTTAGAATTGGGGCAGGTCCTGCATTTACAATAGAACCTAAATCTAAAATAAGTATGCATAGCGTTAATAATCCTAAAAATATGCGTGTTAAGAAATCTGGCAATTTCATTTAATCCCCCCTTATGCTTTAAAAATAATTTTTATATTTTTTAGGATTTCATTTGTAAATTTTCTTTCATCTTAGTACATCTTTTTTTAGAAAGCAATGGTATTAGCCTTACCCAAACTTTGGCTTTTTAGGCGAAAATAAAAACCTTATAACCCTGAATAAATTTCGAACGGAGTTAATCTTTACCTAACTCAAATCTTACTTATCGAATTCAGTAGCAGGTTATAAAAAATGATCGGAAAGAGAATCTCTTTCCGATCATTTTTTGTAATTATATTAACATAACTGATTTTTCTATAGTTTGATTTGAAATAAATCACATACATTTTGCGTCGTTGCTTTCGCAATCTCTTCAATAGGAATACCACGTAAAACAGCGATATGCTCTGCAACAAAGCGAACATAGGCTGGCTCGTTACGCTTACCGCGAAATGGTACAGGTGTGAGATATGGACTATCCGTTTCAATAAGCAAACGTTCTAATGGAATCTTTTGCATAATTTCCGGTAGTTTTGCTGCATTTTTAAATGTTACTGGTCCATCGCAACCGATATACCAGCCCATTTTGATCAGCTCCGCTGCCATTTCCATACTGCCGGCAAAACAATGGACTACCCCTATCAACCCTTTTCCTTCACGTTTTAAAATCTCCATCGTTTCGCCATGTGCATCACGATCATGAATCACTATTGGCATATGCGTTTGCCGAGCAACATCAAGTTGTCTGATAAAAACTTCTCTTTGTAGCTCTCGCGGAGATAGGTCATAGTAATAATCCAGACCAATCTCACCAATTGCCACAACTTTATCTAATCTTGTCCACTGCGCCAGTTGGTCATAGTCAGATACTATAACCTTCTTTGCATCGTGAGGATGCACTCCAACCGCTGCATAAATCATATCATACTGCTGCGTCAGCTCAATTGACCGCGCCGAAGACTCCATATCTGCACCAATATTCACAATATGCGTTACACCATTTTCTTTCGCCCGCGCAATGACCTCTGCACGGTCATCAGTAAATTTTTCATCATCAAGATGAGCATGAGAATCAAAAAACATTTTACTTCACCTTACTACCCACTGGCATATCTACTTCAATTACTTTTAATTTATCATCTATTGATGCTGCAAGAACCATTCCTTTTGAAACAACACCACGAATTTTTGCCGGTTTTAGATTAATCACCATAACAACATTCTTACCAATTAATTCTTCCGGCGTATAGTGCTCAGCAATTCCAGAAATAATTGTTCGTTGTTCATCGCCCAAATCTACGGTAAGCATTAGCAATCGATCAGCTTTTTTAACTTTTTCTGCTGCCAATACTTTCACTACACGCAAATGTACTTTACTAAAGTCCTCAATGCTAATTTCTTCAGTTACAGCCGGTTCAACAACTACTTTTTCATTCACTGCTGGCTTCACTTCTGCCTTTTGAGTTTTTTCTTCTTTTTCTTCTTCAATCCTTGGGAAAAGTTGCTCAGGTTTATTTACTTTCGTACCTACAGGCGTTTTGCCCCAAGATTTTATATCCGCGAATTGAACCTCATCAAATGCTTGAGCAATGCCCAATTGATTCCATATTTTTTCTGCAGTTATCGGCATAAATGGAGCAATTAGCACACTAATTACACGCAAGCTTTCTACCAAATTATACATCACCGTATTTAAGCGAGATTTTTTTTCTGGATCTTTTGCAAGCGCCCATGGCATTGTTTCATCAATATATTTATTAGTACGGCTAATAAACGCCCATACCAATTTAATCGTTGGGCTAATATCCATTTTATCCATTAACATTTCATATTCAGATACGGTTTTTTTCGCTAAATCAATGAGAGATCCGTCTACTTCATCTGCTTGACCAGGCTCAAGAACAATTCCATCATTAAATCGTGCTACCATGCTAAGTGTACGGTGCAATAAATTTCCTAAATCATTTGCAAGGTCAGAATTAATCCTTTGAATCAATGCATCACGCGAGAAATTGCCATCCATACCAAGGTTTATTTCTCTAAGCAAGAAATAACGAATCGCATCTGCACCAAACTCTTCAATCAATCCAACCGGATCGATAACATTTCCTTTAGATTTTGACATTTTATCGCCTTCTACGATTAACCAACCATGTCCATACACCTTTTTCGGCAATTCAATATCAAGAGCCATTAGAATAATTGGCCAAATAATCGAATGGAAACGAACGATTTCCTTTCCCACTAAATGCAAATCTGCCGGCCAATATTTCTTGAACTTTTCTTCATCTGATAAATAGCCCGCTGCTGTTAAATAGTTGCTAAGTGCATCAAACCATACATAAATAACATGTTTTCCATCAATTGGTACAGGAATTCCCCAGTCAAAAGTTGTACGGGAGATACAAAGATCCTCTAACCCACCTTTGATGAAGTTAATCATTTCATTACGGCGTGATACCGGTTGAATAAAATCCGGATTATCTTCAATAAATTTTAATAGACGATCCTGATATTTTGACATACGGAAGAAATAACTTTCTTCCTGAACTGTTTCTACCGGACGACCGCAATCTGGGCATTTTCCATCTACCAATTGACGTTCTAACCAAAACGTTTCACATGGAGTACAATAAAGCCCTTCATATGTACTTTTGTAGATATCGCCTTTTTCATAAATCCTTTTAAAAATTTCTTGTACAACTTTATGATGACGCTCCTCGGTTGTACGAATAAAATCATCATTTGAAATATTCAATCTTACCCACAAATCTTGGAACCCTGCTACAATTTTATCTACATATTGTAATGGCGTAATATTTTGTTCTGCCGCTTTACGTTGGATTTTTTGCCCATGCTCATCGGAACCTGTTAGAAATAATACGTCATACCCACATAAACGCTTATATCTTGCTACAGAGTCTGCAATTGTCGTACAATACGCATGCCCAATATGCAATTTATCACTTGGATAATAAATAGGTGTTGTTATATAAAATGATTTCTTTTCCATAAATGTTAAACCCCTTTCATCGCACTATTCATTTTATCATGTCAGAATTAAAATGACGAATTTTTTTAAAAAAATTTATTAAAATTTTTATTCATTTTATTCCTATCATAACTATACAAAATTTTTATATTTATTCGATAACTAACTCGTTCTAGACTCATACCTTCTATAATTAGGAATTATACCTCCAGGCTAATCTCCTAGATGAGGGCGACTAAATTTCCAATAGAATAAAAACATAATTTAAGCAAGTCTTACTTGATTAAATTATGTTTTTATTCTATTGGAGAAGAAAGTCGTTTTTTCGCTATAATTTAAGCGAAAAATTTTTTTGACTGGCAATTCAGATTCATTCTTTTCGAGTAATTATAATACATTCATCTCAAATTAATTACACTTTCGACAAAATTCTACATATTAATGTCGTTAATTTACAAATATTTCCCCCATAAATAAGAAAATAGACAGTTTATTTGTTTTTTTTGGGAAAAACAGGGTTGACAACAAATGTAATGTCTGGTACTATTTATTTAGACACAAATTGTCGAATGTTGTTGAATATAAAGGAGAGAATATATGATGAAATCAACTGGTATTGTACGTAAAGTAGACGAACTTGGAAGAGTGGTTATTCCTATCGAGTTACGCCGTACACTTGCTATTGAAGAAAAAGACGCTTTAGAAATTTATGTAGATCAAGACCGCATTATACTTCGCAAATATGAACCATCTTGCGCATGTGTTTTCTGCGGTAATGCAGATAAAGTTACAAAATTCAAAGGAAAAAACATTTGCTCTGAGTGCTTAGAAGCAATGGCTCAACCTTCCATGTAATTCCCCCACTACATATTTCAAAAAGTACCCGAAAGATTGGCTTATACCCGCCAATTTCCAGGGTACTTTTTTATTTTCCCAATAAAGCCTGATATACATCCCGCTTTGAAACTTTATACTTTACTGCCACTTCTTTCATCGCCGTTTTCTTATCTGCACCTTGTTTTATTAATTGCTCTACAGCATCCTGTAAGGAAATCTCTCCGGCTGATTGTTCAAAATCTTCTTCGTCTTTAGTATTGCCCTCAATAATTAAAGTAAATTCACCGCGAGGCTGATTATTTTGAAAATGTTCTTGTAAAGAAGAAAGTGTTCCTCGCACGAATTCCTCAAATTTCTTCGTCAATTCTCGACATGCAACCGCTTTTCGCTCTCCTAAAACAGTAATACATTCTTTTAGCGTATCTTTTAATCGATGTGGTGATTCATAAAATAACAATGTTGCTTTTGATGATACAATAGACTCTAATACTTCCCGCCGCTTTCTACTCGTCTTCGGTAAAAAACCAACGAATAAAAAACTTGTCGTATCAAGCCCAGAACAAATAAGTCCGGACAATGCTGCATTTGCTCCCGGGAGCGGCGTTACAATAATGCCCTCTTCAATTGCAAGCTGTGCTAAGTGACTGCCTGGATCTGCAATCCCCGGTAATCCAGCATCACTTACCACCGCGATATTTTTCCCCTCCAGGAGCATGGAAATTAATTCTGGTCCTCGTTCGAATTTATTATGCTCATGATAACTAATTAACGGTGTATGCAAATCAAAATGTGTTAATAACTTTCTCGTATGCCGTGTATCCTCCGCAGCAATAAAGTCCACTTCCCCTAATACTCTAGCTGCTCGAAACGTCATATCTTCTAAATTACCTATTGGGGTAGCACATAAGTATAAAATTCCAGCCATTTGACTCTCCTATTTTCTGCTCAAAATATATTTGCAATACAAAAAGAGAATGTCGCAAAATCAAACGCTGACATTCTCTTTGTCTTTTAATGTTTAACATACCATCTTCGCAAGACAAAGTATACTTGCATCTCCATTATAGTATGTCCATTTTTATTTGTAAATTATCTCGCGTAATATTCCATAATGTCCTTATGATAGGAACCATCTTCGTTATAAATCGTAAACGGTTTTTCTACTATTAGTCCAGACCTAGCACCAACAACTCCCTCAATGAGAACCAACACAGGCTTCTTCCCCATTTTACTATGCACAAATTGCAAACGTTTAGGCTCAATCCCTACCGAATGCATTACGACAATAATCTCAGTTAAACGTTCCGGTAAATGAACCATTGCAAAGCGACCACGCATATTCAATAAATATCTCGCAGTCATTACTACATCTTCAAGCGTTGCAGACACCTCATGACGTGCTATAGCAACCGCATCAAGTTCACTGATTTTCCCCTGCTTAACGGGACGATAAGGTGGATTTGCCACAACTAAATCAAACATACTTGCTTGAAACAAATTCCGAATTTCACGTAAGTCCCACTGCACAATTTTAATTTTGTCTTCCAATTGATTGTATTTAACGCTGCGCTTGGCTAAATCAGCCATCACAGCGTTAATTTCTATTCCCGTAATATTATCTGCGCCACGTGTTGTTAATAATAGCGGAATAACGCCTGTACCCGTCCCTAAATCTATTACACGTGACTTTTTCTTCAAGTGCGCAAAATGTGATAATAATACTGCATCTACAGAGAAACGAAATTGATCTTTATGTTGAATCACCTTTAACCCATCAATTTGCAAATCATCTAAACGTTCGCCATCTGCTAACAGAAAATCAATCCTTTTCAACGACATCTTCCCATGAAGTTACAATTGTTTTATTATCATCAAGTAAAATCGTTGCTGTTTTTCGTTGATTGTTCACGGAAATTACTTTACCTTCACCATCTATCGTAATGACCCTACTCCCCTGTTTCGGTGCAACAATTTTTTTACAAGAGCATGAACAATAACAATCATTTTCGTATTTCAAGCAGCACATCAGACGGCCACAAATACCTGAAATTTTTGTCGGGTTTAACGATAAATTCTGTTCTTTTGCCATTCGAATAGATACTGGCTCAAAATCTCCAAGAAACGTAGCACAACAAAGCGGACGACCACAACAGCCAATACCGCCCATCAATTTTGCTTCATCACGAACACCAATCTGTCTGAGTTCAATTCTCGTTCTAAAAACCGCTGCTAAATCCTTAACAAGATCTCTAAAGTCAATTCTTCCATCAGCAGTAAAATAGAAAATAATTTTGTTTACATCAAACGTATACTCTACATCAATTAATTTCATTGGCAAATTATGAGCAGCAATTTTCTTTTCGCAAATTGCAAACCCCTCTTTTTCCTTGCGCCTGTTTTCTTCTACTTTTGCCAAGTCGGCCTCTGTAGCTTTTCGTTGCACTGTTTTTAATGGTAGCACCAATTGGTCTTCTTCCACCTCACGCGGTCCGATAACAACTTGACCATATTCCACTCCGCGTGCAGTTTCAACGATGACATCGTCCATTTCTAAAATGTTTAGCTCACCAGGATCAAAATAATATATTTTACCCGCTTTTTTAAAGCGTACACCAACTACCGTTTGCACATGCAGCCTCCTTATAAATCTCTTAATTTTAATAAAAATGATTCCATCGCAAGTCTAGCATTTGCATTCGCCTTTAATGACATACGCACTTTACTAAGTAGTTGCAACGCCGCCAAAAGCCGTCTTGCTGGCCATGCATCACTTTTATTATTTAAGATTTCTTTCATATCTATGTTATATATTAATTCACCATTACACTCGTCATGCAATACCAGCATATCACGCCATAACATACTGAGATATTCTAACACCGCTAATAAGCGATTGCGCTCCAATTCACTTAAAGCCGTACTCACTCGCCAAATATCATCCAGATCTATACAATCAAGAACTTCTATAGCCTGCTTACGAAGCTGCAGCCCATCTTTTTCCCAGAGTTCTAATGCTTTTCCCATACTCCCATCTGATAATCGAGCGAGAATCTCCACTTTATCCTTATCAATGCCATGAGACAATAAAGCTTGTGCTAATGCAGAAACTTTTAATGGCTGAAAATTAAACACTTGGCATCTGGATAAAATCGTATCCAACAAACTCTGCCGGCTATGTGCAAGTAGAATGAAAATAACATCGCCTTGCGGCTCTTCTAACGTCTTTAATAAACTATTCGCTGACTGCACCGTCATTAATTCTGCTTTATCAATAATGACAATCCGTTTATCAGCTAAATACGGACTTAAAGAAATTTCACCCTGCAACTGACGAATTTGCTCAATTTTTATACTATTGCCCTCTGGGGATAAAAAGAAAAAGTCCGGATGTTGATTGCTGAAAAACTGCCGACAAGGAAAGCATTCTCCGCAAGGGGTTCCATTTTGCTTTTCACAAAAAAGTGACGCCGCCATAATTCTCGCAACCAATTGTTTTCCAATCCCCTCCGGTCCGATGAATAAAACTGCGTGAGGCATTCGCCCCTGCTTCATTATCGCTTCTAACTCAGCAATTACATCTTCGTGCCCGATTACATCATGCCAATTCATTTTCAGCACCATCACATATATAAATCAACAAGCATACCACGAATTGCATCTTGCTTAGCTACGATAGATAAATTTGTAGCTTGTCCAGTCCGAATATCCTCTGTCATACTCTCTAAAACAGAATCTACTTTTTTTATCGTCGTATACACCTTTTGTCTACCTTGCCTATCCCATCCAGTCTGCGAGTTAATCGTATACATTCTCGATACAGCTTCGCCAACAAAAGTTTTTACTAAATCACGATATGATTTTAATTCCGAATAAGTCGGTGTTTGCGTCAGTTTAGCCCCTTGCTTATCAATCTTTTCAAGCAGTTCGTTCAAACGCTCTAGAGAGATCTCATCTTGGCTATGCGTAAGTTCAGATGAAAATGGACTCGTTTTTTTCCCTATTTTAGAGTTCGCATCATGTTCACCAACAGGGAATGAACTTCGCGCCCCCATATTACTAACTTTCATTCTAATCCACCTTCCAGAAACTTTGATAGATACACCTACTTTAAATTATAATTCCTTTATTTAAAATAAGCAATCAATCTTATTACCTAACCTATTCTCTTTTCCTAAAAAATCCTTTTTATATAATGCAAAATTTGATGCAGAACATTTTTCCTCCCATCTGTATCCTAATAGATAAAAAAGATGCAATCAAATTGCATCTTTTACTCAAGTAAACTATTTGTTTTTTATCACTTCTAAAATAAATGCTTTTATCCTCTTCATACATTCTCCCAAATCATGGTTTTGAAAATGTTCATCAATCCCACATTTCACAAGCTTCGCGTTACTAAAGTCTGCACTATCTGCTAAAAAACGTCGACATACCTCTTCATAATTTGGATTTTCCTGCTGTCGCTCGCGGAATAATGCACGTTCTAATCGAACTCCATCATCTATATGCAGATATAATGGAACAATCGCTCTTTTCCCAAAGAATTCTTGAAGACTTTGATATACCTCTAACGTTCCTATCATGAGATAACTATATTTTTGCAAATCAAACTGGCCATCATCGACTGTACAATATATCCAATCTCCATCTACCGTATGATAAATGCGCTTCTCTATTAAACATCCGCTCTTTTCATATGCTTGAACTTTTTCCTCATTGATGAAATAATATTCTTTTCCTTCAACTTCATGATTTCGTTTAGGGCGTGTTGTATACGTGACAACAGGTTTTAATTCCATATTCAATTCGTTCAATATTTTTTTAAATATCGTATCTTTTCCTGAACTGCTTTTTCCTATCAAGCAAAATATCTTTCCCACCGTCACACCACCTTAAAAAATAAATAATGCTCTTTCAGTATGTTTTTTAGCTCCCACTGAAATCAGATCCGTTAACCCTCGGATAAATTATTCAGCAACAACTTGAATTGTCGTAAGCGATGCATCATTAGGACCCACTACCTTTAATCCACTCTGCTGCATCATTTTACAATAATCTATTAACTCCTGCGTAATCACTTCGCCTGGACATATCAGTGGAATACCCGGTGGATAAAAAGTAATCACTTCCCCACAGATATATCCAGTCGATTCGTGAAATGGCATTTTTCTCTTCACTGCAAATAATGCTTGACGAGGTGATTGTTTTGTTAAAATTTTATATGGATAAATCGCACAGGCTAAAGTATTTATTGAAGTAGAATTTTGGTTTACCTCTTCAGCCAGCTTACGCAATGCCATTAATAATGTTTCTGCTTCTCTTTGACCATCCGCATAGGAAAGAATAAACAAAATATTGTATAAATCAGATAATTCTACTTGGATTTTATATTTGTAGCGCAAAATTTTTTCAGCTTCTGCACCTGTCATATAGAGTCCCTTAACGGTGACAGTCAGCTTCGTAATATCAAGTGCATATGCGCCCTGCGAACCTAACTTTTCTTCTCCAAAGCAATAAAGTCCCTCAATTTTATTGATTTCATTTCTAAGCCAAATGGATAAATCAACGGCTCGCTTTAATAAAGCTTTTCCTTCAACCGCCATTTGCCGCCGTGCTACATCCAAAGATGCTAGAAGTAAATAATTAGGGCTCGTCGATTGAACTAAACTAATCATCGTCTTCAATTTTTGCACATCAATACGGTGATGACGTGCATGAAGCATTGAGCATTGTGTCATAGCTCCCAAAATCTTATGTGTGCTCTGCGCAACAATATCAGCGCCTGCATCCATTGCCTGCATCGGCAAACAATTACTAAATTTTAAATGAGGTCCATGCGCTTCATCTACAAGTAACAGCATTTTATTTTTATGTACAATGGAAGCGATTTTCTCTATATCAGAAGCCACGCCATAATAAGTTGGATACACAACTAATACAGCTTTTGCATCAGGATGTTCTTTTATCGCCTGCTCAATTTGCTCCGGTGATACTGCCATCGCGATTCCCAGCTCTATATCCACTTCTGGTAAAACAAAAATCGGCTCTGCTCCGCTTAAAATGACCCCACCAATCACAGACCTATGCGCATTGCGCGGAATAATAATTTTATCTCCCGGATTTACTGCCGCCATAATCATCGCGTGAATTGCGCCTGTTGTTCCATTGATAACAAAATAGCTGGAGTCGGCGTTATAAAGCTCAGCAGCTAAATCCTGTGCTTCTTTAATACACATCGCCGGTTCATGTAAATCATCCAACTCTTCCATTAAAGACACTTCGGTTTTTAATCCAAGCGGCGTAACTAAATCAAAAAATTCCGCATCCATTCCTTTACCCTGCTTATGCCCCGGCGTATGAAATCCAACTGCACCATCTTCTACATATCGTTTCATTGCCGTAAGTATCGGCACTGTTTTCTGCTTTTCGTTCACCAGCAAGCTCCTTTGCTATTCTTTGTCCAGCAACGGGATTAAAATTCTTAATTTTGTTCCTTCAAATGCTTTTGAAATAATCGTTAATCTGCCCTTCAGCAAAGAAATACGCTCTTTCATCCCAAGCAACCCATAGCATTCTCCTTCATGCACATCAACATCATCTTCATTGAAACCAATCCCTTCATCCTCAACAGTAATAGACAAATATTCATGATGAAATTCGACCACCAATTTTGCTTGATCTACTTGTGCGTGTTTATGAATATTATTTATTCCCTCTTGAACTACACGAAATACACCTATTTCAATATGTCTTGCCAGGCGCACCTCTTCTCCAATCACATTAAAATCAACAATGAGATGATTGCGTTCTTCAAACTTTTCTAAAAAGTGAAAAATTGTTGCTACCAAACCTAAATCGTCCAGTCCCATCGGCCGTAAATCAAAAATGATCTTCCTCGTTTCCGTCAAGCAATTGCGTACCTGCGCCTTAAGATCATGTAGTTCTTCACGCACCTTTTCTGTATCCATAGCCAATAACCGCTCACAAATATCCGTCCGATAAACAACGTTTGCCATCATTTGTGCCGGCCCATCATGAATCTCACGCGAAATTCTCAGCCTTTCATCCTCTTGCGCTTTAATAATCGTAGCACCAAGTAATTTTTCCTGATTCATTTCCTCCATTTTCGTTGCAACTGCACCCATCCGCGCACTTAAATATCCTAATACCACACCAACTTGTGAAACGAGCTGCTTCGCCTTTTCTACCGTTCCCATCAATTGTTTAAGGCGAATTTCCATTTCATCACGCTTTTTTCGCATACTTTGTTCTTGCTCTCGTAGAACAGCCACCTGAATTTGAATTTGTCTGGCTTCTTCATAACATATTTTTATATCCGTTTCATTATAAAGCTTAAAATTACAGCTTACCTGCGCTAATTTCATCCTAGCAAGGCGTTCTTTTTTTTCATGATCATCAACTTTATTAATAATCTCTTCTGCCATTTTTTTTAACTCTTCAATGTCTTTTTTAACATTTTTTACTTCATTGCAAGCCGCTTCATAAATTTCAAAGATTTGTGTCTTTCCATTTTCCATTGCGTGAATTGTTTCTTTTATAATATTATCTAATGTTTTTTCATCCAGATCACACATTTTATCATCCTTTTTCAAATTGAAACATTATTTTTTATTATACCTCAAAATACATCAAGATAAAAATCATTCTATAATAAATCAACATAAAACCATAAGTTATTCACATATTTTATTTTTGTGGATAATTTCTTATCCACAAGATATTTCTTAAAAACCTAACTATTTTATGGTTTATACTCAAACTTATCCACAAACTTATGCACTATGTGAATAAAAATGTGGATAACTATTGTTTTTTATATGAAAAAGTCTATAACAAATAAGTTATCCACTTATTTATCATAGACTTTTCAACTAACTTTACTTTATTTTATTTTTAACATCTTCCCAAATTATCATTGGAGTTTTTGCAAATCCATTAAATTCTGTAGCAGATGCCGAAGTATATGCCCCACAATTTGCAGTTAACAACAAGTCTCCTATTTCTAGTTTAGGCATCATTCTATCCCTATATAACACATCCAATGAATCGCAGCTTGGGCCAGCTACTGTAGACGGATATAATTCACCTTCTTTAAAGGGCTCTAGTTCATATTCCCAATGATCAAAAATCACACCAGAAAAACTACCATAAAGACCATCATCAAGGAAATACCATTTCTGATGATTACGCTCCTGCGTTCCAATCACACTAGTAATTAAGTTGACCGCTGTGCCACAAATAAAACGACCAGGTTCAGCCCATATTTCCGTATCTGGAAATAATTCTTCCAAAGCTATATTTATATCTTCCGCTATTTTAGCAAGGTCTATATTTGCATCTAATGTTGGAATTGGAAGGCCTCCACCAATGTCTAGAATTCTAAGCTTAAAACCTTCCTTTTGTGCATTATCAAATAAATTTCTCACAATATGAAGTGCCTCTATATGCGCTTCTGCAGTTGGTGATTGACTTCCAACATGGAAGCAAAGTCCTCCAACATCAAGACCTTGATCGCGCGCTATCCTCAATAAACGCGGCACATCTTCCACCGCGGCTCCAAATTTTTTATTTAAATCGACTAATGCTTTCGGATTATCTACTCTGACACGTAAAAGCACCGTTCCTCCTGGAACTGCCTTTGCCATCTTATAGATTTCACTTTCACTGTCAAACGTAAATTTATTCACTCCCGTACGATTCGCTACTGCAAGCCCTTTTGGCGTCTTATAAGGATTCGCATATACCATACGGTTCGCACCAATACCTAATCTAGTTAATTGCAACATTTCTCCATCAGATGCAACATCAAAATAAGACCCTAATTCAGCAGCCTTCTTGACGATATCATCATTTGGATTTGCCTTTACCGCATAAAAAACTTTTACTCGAGGCAAATATTTAGCCAAAAATCGATAATTATACTCAATCTGCTCTAAAGATATTACCAATAATGGAGTTGTATACTCCGTTGCCAATTGGTGCATGGCATTTTTAGTTAGTCGAAAACTGTTCATATCCCTCTCCCATCTCTAATTAAAATTTAAAATAAAATTGTAAAATACAACGATACTATTATTTCACCTTTCCACGGAAAATCCTGCTAATATTTTATTATTTTAAACCTTTTTACCAAAAATTATCTTTAGCCAGCGGGCAAAGAAAATATACCATCATAAATATAGTAATAAACACTCAAATTTCTGGTAGTCTAGAGCTATTTTTATGAAAAAGAGGTATCGCACTAATTTTTAGCGCGATACCTCTTTAGGAACCAATATTTTATTAGTTGTCAAAATATCTTGCCAACTCTTTCATATCATTTGTTATACCTAAAACAACCATTAGCTTTAGACGTGCTTTTTGACCAGTTAACTCTCCAGCTAAAATAACACCCGAGTCTTTAAATGATTTTACACCACCATCATAACCATAAGTATCTAGTACTCTACCACTATAAACTCTCGTTGCAAGAACAACAGGAATCCCACTGTCAATTGCTGCAATGATACCAGCCTTTACTGCTGGATTAACATTCCCTCTGCCCAGTCCTTCGACAACTATACCTTTTACTTTTTTTTCAATCAAGCAACGGAAGAAAAAGTCATCTAACCCTGCAACAACCTTAATAAGATATACATCATCTATAATTTCTTTCGTATGTATTTTCTGCAGCGTAAGCGATTTTCGACGAACAATCACCTTATCAGTATCTACATAACCAACGGGTCCCCAAAAAGGAGAGGCAAATGTTTTTGTATTTGCAGAATGCGTCTTAGTAACTTCTACTGCCGCATGAATTTCTTCATTCATTACTACTACAACACCAGCATCAACAAGCTTTGGGCAAATTGCAGCTTTAACTGCGCAAAGAATATTTTTAGGTCCATCCGGGCTTGATTCTGCTGAACTCCGCATCGCAGCAGTCAGGCAAACCGGTTTATTTGTTTCTACGGTTAAATCTAACATATATGCCGTTTCTTCTAGGGTATCTGTTCCATGTGTAATAACGATTCCAGCAACATCTTCTCGCATAGCAAGCTCATCTACAAGATGCGCCAATTTAAACATTAATTGCGGATTCATATGCGGACTTGGTATATTAGAGAATTCTACTACTTCAACCAAGCATAAGCCAGCCAATTCAGGAATGGCTTCTATAAGCTCAGGACCCGTAACCGCGGGACATAATCCTTTTTTCACAGGATCATAGCGCATAGCGATTGTCCCGCCTGTAGTTATAATAATAACTTTTTTGTCATGCATTTTATTTCACCCTTTCAATAAGACCAAGGATTCTAACGTGCCTTTATCAACAGATTGATTCACTTGTGTTAGTGCATGTGGCAATACTTGATACAATTCTTGGACAGATTTTTTCACAATTTTAACAAAATGATTTACATCTTCTTCCGTAGCAAATGGAACAATGTATTTATCGTAGTAAGAACGAGGAACAATATAACTAAAAACAGCACTAGTTGCAGGCAGCATTCCTATTCCACCAACAATATCATAAAGTTTGTCACTCATAAAGCTAATACCCCCACCATCTTGACTAACTAGCACACTAAGTTCAGCTAGAATATTAACTTTATTTTGGGAAAATTCCGCAGTTTTTAATTGCTCAGCTAAAGCAATAACCTTTTCGCTGAATGCAATCGTATGATTGGTTAAAGCCCCCACTTCCCTTTGTAGAGAAGTTTCATTAATTTCTATTGGCAATAAAGAAGTTTGAGCAGCACGATAGATACAATCAGCAACAACGCAATTGTCTATTCCAGAAGCTTGACGAACTAAAAAAGTCGGACAATCTAATTTATCAGACATAGCTGGCCAATATACCTTTCCCTCAACAACAATCGTTGGCAATCTAATCATGCCTAACTTTTCCATTATTTCTTTTTTGACTCCTACGGCAATATTCCCTTCCATATCCTCATTCGGGCCAATACCACCAATAGAAGCATTCACTGTGCCAATCACTGATACAGGTATTCCATTTATATCTAAAACAGCCCCTGCGATTCGCCCACAAGAACCTATTAAATCTTCATACCCACTAATAAAATGATCCGGATAGTTTTTGACAAAGCTATCTAAAGCAGCATTAGCTATAGCGGTTTGAACTGCAACAGGAACTTCATGAATTCCTTGCCCATAGATTCTTCCGAATGTTTCCAAAACTAAAGTATGAGTATTGATTGCTTGTTTTCCAACCAATGTTTTTACAAGTTCGGCTTCATGAATCGTTATTCCACGCCGAGCAGTCGCTCTGCCAATACCGCCTGATTCTGTTTCAACCTCAACGTAATTATGACTTCCCGTAACACTACGAACATCCTTGATCTTTAAAGATAAATGAGTAGCTTCTTGAAAAAGGGTTAACACCGTCGCCAACCCGACAGAATCATCTTGAATAAACTGCTTATGGCTATGACAATGTCCACATCCAACATGGCCAGCAACACCTATAATACCTGTTCTCTCATTACTTAAATTTATTTGCAATAAACTCACCACCTTATATAAAGTAAGACTTGATTCAAGTACAGTCTTAACGCTCTTTGAATCAAGTCACTCTTAACTCCAACTTATAGAAGCTGAGAATATTCTCTAAGATTAATTATTAGATAAATAAAGTAATGACAAATAAAACTGTTAACCCAAATAGCATCGCTGGACGTTGGAATCTATTTGCAGCCTTTAACTCTGAACCTGGAACTACTGGTATAACAGTTGATAAAGCTGCTACAGGTCCTCCAGTCAAGAAGTATTGCATAATAGCTGCACCACCAGCTGCCGCACATGCCGCGGCTAACGGATCTGCACCAGTTGCAAGTACAACTTGTAAAAACGGTACTACGATTGCGGCAGATGCACCATTTGATTGCGTAAAGAAACCTGTTAATGCTGATACCAATAACATTACTTGAATTGGTGCGACTGAAACAATCGGACCAAGAACATCAGAAATTACACTTACTAAACCAATTTTATTCATAACCCCAGACATAAATAAGAAGCCGATTGTTGCGATTAAAGGAGTTGCTATTTTAGTAACCCCTTGTAGCATTGCAGCTTCACCTTCATTCAAGGATAGCTTAGCTAAAACTAATACTAAAATTGCTGCGACTGCTCCCATTAAGAACACAGGATAACCTAAAACAAACCCTGTACACAAAACTAAAAACGGAACAATTGCCGTTAAAAAGGACGTTGAAGAATTCGAAGAAGTAACTGCATCAATTTCAGAAAGTTGCTCTTTGGTTAATTTAAAACCTGTACTTTTTAATTCGCGATGTAAACGGAAAAAACTGAATGCAATAATTGATAACCCTACGATTGCACCAACAACATTAATAGCACCAAAACCAATGGCTGCTGTTGCCACTACTGCAACTTGAGTTGGATGTGTAAAACCGGCAAAATTACCAAAGTGACCAGCATGCGCTTGTAACCCAGCCACCTTACTCGGATTAAGACCTAATTTAATCGCAGCTGGGCCAGTAATAACTGCAGTTATCGCTGGTTGAGTAAAACCAGTTAAAGCACCAATTACAGCAGCAGCAAAGGTTCCTGCAGCAGCAATCCCAGGTGCACCGCCAAGGTTTGTACCAACTTGCATTATTTTACGGATTACAATATCAAGAAATCCCGACTTTTCCATTATTCCAATAAATAACAATACCCCTGCCATATCAGCAATTACTGGATTCAATCCACCATTGATAAGCTTTAAAACAGTAACATCCGATCCGCCAGACAACGGAAATCCTGCAGCTATAGCAGCGATAGAAGATCCTACAATAGCAGTTAAATAAATCGGTGTGCGGCCAGAAACCATTAGCAATAATGTTAATAACATAAGAATCTGTGAAATTGTCATAACTCATTCTCCTAACATGATATATTTGGGATCCATATAAAAAGCTACAGCTTTCTATATCTTCACTACCTTGTTTTTAGTAGTGAATGCAATGACAGCCGCCTTTGCAATAAATTTTTAATCTTAGATTATCCACCCCCCTTAATAAAAATTCGCAACAAATATATTAAAAGCATGTAAAATGCAACATGTGGTATACCACAAAAAGCAAAAAAATAGCATCTAAGTATTTTTATCCATTAAAAAATGGTGAATACTCGTATAAGCTTTTTCAAGATGACTAGCAACTGCCTTTTCTGCACTTAAAACATCTTTTTTTAATACGGCATCAATAATATCAATATGCTCTTTTGCTGCATCAATATAGCGATTATCATTTTTAATCGTTCGTATGATATACATTCCCATGATATCCATAAAACTATTGATTGTATTTATTAGCCGAGAGTTTTTGGATATTGCACTTATAGACATATGAAAATTCATATCGGCTTCCGTAAAGTTTTCTGGATGTATTCCAGCACACAATTGTAATTGACTTTCACTAATTTTTCTTAATTGATCTAACTCATTCTTTGTTATATTTTTTATCGCTAATTTGATAGCATATGGCTCTAAGGCCAATCTCATCTCATAAACTTCTCTAATATCATCAATGGTAATTTCTTTAACCCTTGTACCTTTACAAGGTTCCGTTACTACCCAACCTTCATTTTCCAACAACTGTAATGCTTCCCGTATCGGTGTCCGGCTGATGCCTAAATCATTTGCTAAAGAACGTTCATTCAAAATATCATTTGCTGTAATAATGTTATTTAAAATAGCACTCTTAATTTCATTATAAGCTTTTTCTTTGTATGAGATTACTTTTGGAATGCGATTAAGTTTCATTTAAGACTCCTTGTAAAAACGATAATCAGTTAGCAAAACTGGCAACTGACACGTGGTATACCATATATTAATTTTATTCTACATAAATATAAATTATCCTACTATTATTTAATAAATAACCATTAATGTATACAATATACTTTAATTTGATTTGAAATATATAAACCTGTAGGAGTCGTTACTATAACTATGTCAATTATTCTTCAAATAAAGCCGGATTAAAAATAGTCTACATCAATTATTTAATAATATAGAGAGGTCGTTTTATTATCGTAAGGATAATAAAACGACCTCTCTATATATAAACTACAATAATTAATATTGATAATAAGCACGCGGATAACAAAGATGTCGCGGTGGACATTTATGATGATGATACCACCCAATATACCTACCTGGATAGCATCCTCCTTGCAATGCCCCAACTCTAGGATAACAATATCCTCTTGGTTGAGGTCTACACATATTTTCTTGTCGATTTTGCCAGTCTGGCTCTCTCTTCATCTCAGTTTGATTTGTTCGTGTATCTTCTACTTCTGGTTTTTGCCATTTTGCCGGCCTTAGCTTTCTCTCTTCCTCAGACACCAACTCCACCTCGTTTCAACGTAATAATATTACCCTATCTTATGCAAAGCATAACTATAATGCTTTCTTTTTTTGCAAAAATTAAGGGGTGGCCAAAATAAAACTTTGGTCACCCCTATTCCTCATCTATTTCTTATGATTTAGAATGCAGGCAATATAGCCCCTTTATATTTTTCATTGATAAATTTTTTCACTTCTTCGGATTTTAAAGCAGCTGCTAGTTTTTGAATTTCTGGACGATTTTCATCCCCAGCACGTGCTACTAAAATATTTACATAAGGAGAATCATTTTGTTCAATAAATAATGCGTCTTTTGCCGGTACAAGGTTTGCTTCAAGTGCATAATTTGTATTGATTACAGCAAGATCCAAATCATCAAGTGAACGAGGCAATTGCGCTGCTTCAAGTTCATTGATTTTTAAGTTTTTCGGATTTGCCGTGATATCCGGTACAGTTGCATGAATGCCAACGCCATCTTTTAATGTAATTAAACCTGCATTAGCAAGTAGTGCTAATGCACGACCGCCATTTGTAGGGTCATTTGGAATGCCTACTTTAGCACCATCTTTTGTATCTGCAATATTTTTAATATTTTTTGAATAAATGCCCATTGGCTCAAGATGAACACCAGCAACATTTACTAATTTTAAATTGCGTTCCGCACAGAATTTTTCAAGATAAGGTGTATGTTGGAAGAAGTTTGCATCTAATTCCTTATCAGAAACAGCTAAGTTTGGTTGTACATAATCGCTAAACTCAACGATTTCTAATTTAATGCCTTCCTTTTCTAAGATAGGTTTTACCACCTCAAGAATTTCCGCATGCGGAACCGCTGTCGCGCCAACTTTTAATACCTTGTTGTCCGCCGCTTTATCTGCTGCAGGTGCATTTGTGCCACAGCCTGCTACAGCCATAACAACCATAAGTAACGAAACCAAAAGTAATGTGATTTTTTTCATTCTATATGTCCCCTCCATTTTAATTCTATATCTTAACAGCAAAACTGCTGTGGATACCAATAACTTAACGTTTATTTAATTTATTTGCCACATAATCCCCAATAGATTGTACCAACTGCACTTGAATAATCAAAATAATAACTGTAGTTAACATCACGTCTCCACGGAACCGTTGATAGCCGTAACGAATTGCTAAATCTCCGAGTCCGCCGCCGCCGATTGCACCAGCCATCGCAGAATAGTTAATCAAGTTAATCACGGTAATCGTAATTCCCGAAACAATAGATGGCATTGCCTCCGGAATCATCACCCGCGTAATAATTTGATAAGGTGTTGCCCCCATTGATTGCGCCGCTTCAATCAATCCATGTTCAACCTCTTTTAATGAAGTTTCAATAATACGACCCACAAACGGAATTGCCGCCAACGTAAGCGGAACCATAGCCGCCTCCGTACCAATAGAAGTACCTACAATGATTCTAGTCAATGGAATAATTGCAACCATTAAAATAATGAATGGCGTTGATCGTGCAGCATTTACCACTGCACCTAAAATTCGATTAAAGGATAAATTTTCTAAAATATGCCCCTTATCTGTAGTAACGAGAATAACCCCTAACGGAATTCCAATCAATGCAGAAATAAGCGAGGATACACAGACCATGTACGTCGTTTCCCATAACCCTTTAGCTAATAGCATTATCATGTCCTGCGACATAGCCAATCACCTCAATTCCTAAGTTTCTTTCCTGTAAATAATTCAATGATTTTTGTATCTCTTCATCTTCACCTGTAATCTCAAGAACCAAAGTGCCATATGGTGTACTCTTGATATGATCAACATTTCCATAAATAATATTTGTATCTACGGCAAAGCGACGAATTAAGCTGGATATTACCGGTTCTTCCGCCGAATTTCCGATAAAGGATAAGCGAACTAATAAACTACTATTTGGAATTGGGATTTGCGATATCTTAGCATCTTTAAATGCCTCTGGAATATCACGACTGATAATGACACTGATAAACTCTTTCGTAATCGCCTGCTGTGGATTCGTAAATACATCCAGCACTGTCCCTTGCTCACAAATCACACCATTTTCTATCACAGCTACATTATCACAAATTTCTTTAATTACCTGCATTTCATGGGTAATTAAAACTACAGTTAATTGCAATTTTTGATTAATATCACGGATTAATTCCAAAATAGATTTCGTCGTTTGTGGATCAAGCGCAGAAGTTGCTTCATCGCATAAAAGCACCTTCGGATCACTTGCCAAAGCTCTCGCAATCCCTACTCTTTGCTTCTGACCACCACTTAGTTGCGCAGGATATTGATCTTTTTTATCTGCAAGTCCTACCAATTCTAACAAAGGTAAAACCTTTTTTGCTATCTCCGATTTTTTTGTTCCGATTAATGTTAATGGAAACGCTACATTTTCATAGACAGTAGCTGAAGAAAGCAGATTAAAATGCTGAAAAATCATGCCGATACTTTTTCTCGCTTTTCTAAGCTGACTATCTGACATCGCTGTCAAATCTTCGCCATCAACAATGACCTTTCCTTTTGTCGGACGTTCTAACATGTTAATACACCGAATTAATGTACTTTTTCCTGCACCGCTAAGTCCAATAACACCATAAATTTCCCCGCGCTTAATATGAAGATTAATGCCTTTTAATGCGTGAACTGGGCCCGATGCTCCATCATAAATCTTTTCTATATTCGATAGCTGAATCAACTTTTTTCACTCCTTTAATCTATTTACCAAGTTGCAATTCCCGAACCAGCAAAATGGTCATTGACAAATTGTTTTACTTCTTCTGAATGATAAGCCTTCACAAATTTTTGATAAGCTATATTCTCTTTATCCGCTGACCGAACGACTAAAATATTCGCATAGGGTGAAGCTGCATCTTCTAAAAACAATGCATCTTTCGTTGGTACTAACCCTGCGGAAACTGCATAATTCGTATTGATCACTGCAAGGCTGACATCACTTAACGATAATGGAATCTGCGCCGCTTCTAATTCCTTGACTACAAGATGTTTCGGATTTTCCACAATATCCGCTGCCGTCGCACTAAGTCCAGCATTTTCTTTTAACTTGATCAGACCCGCTTTTTCTAAAATGTTTAACGCTCTGCCACCGTTACTAGGATCATTAGGTATCGCGATTACACCATTTTCCGGAACTTGCTGAATCGCCGTCAAATTTTTGGAATATACCCCCATTGGGAACAAAATTGTTTTTGCCAAAGTTTCGATTTTGTAGCCACGGTCTTTCACCTGTGCATCAAGAAATGGCTGATGCTGATAACTATTCACATCAATCTCCCCTTGATTTAATGCGACGTTCGGTTGAATATAATCACTAAACTCAATAATTTCAATAGTTAAACCCTCTTTCGCCGCTACTTTTTGTACAACCTCCATAACCTCTGCATGAGGTCCAGGCGTTACCCCAACCTTTATTGATGTTTTTTCCGCCGAAGGATCTGCATTTTTATCGGAAGTACAACCCGAGATTAGCGTCATACTCAAAACTGCCACCATAGCCAAAATCAACCCTACCCACTTTTTTCTCATTTAAAATCCCCCCTAAAATTATTTCCAGTCAAACAAAAAGGCTCTTTTCCGTGAGGAAAAGAGCCTATCATTCATACACTACTTTTCTCTCATCTCCAGGAAATATACTCCTGCTGGATTTGGCACCACTGCATTTCTGCCGGTTGCCGGGTTTCATCGGGCCAGTCCCTCGACCTCTCTTGATAAGAGCTTCTCATTTAATTATGGTTTAGATAATATCACTAACAAATTCTCTTGTCAATAAAAAATCGTATACTTGTAACAATTACCGTTTAAAAATAAATTTTAATGCCTCTTTACTCGCCCTAAAACTTTATTATTGAAATATTTTACATCATCAATATATTTACTCATTATAAAACACTCAATTAAGTAATCTTTCTATCTACCGATTATTTTTCTATTTTCACTTTAATTCTCGCCCTATTTTTATCAATCTCGCCACTCGTTCAGCGGCAAGCGTGAGGAGCACTTCGGCATTTTTCATACAATCTTCTAACTGCATTGGTTGGTGTGGGATTGCTTGTACACCATCAATGCCGCCCTTAAAAATTTCTTCATACCCTTTGCCCAATGCGCCGGAGATACAGACAACAGGAATATGATACGCTTTCGCAATCTCAGCAATTCCAATTGGTGCCTTTCCACATAAGGTTTGCTTGTCTGTACGGCCTTCCCCCGTAATGACTAAATCAGCCTCTTTGATTTTTTCCGCAAAATTGAGCGTTTCCATAACAAGCGAAATTCCGCGTTTCATCCTTGCCCCAGTAAACCACAAAAGTCCTGCTCCAAGTCCTCCTGCCGCCCCCGCACCATCGCTATTCCGAAAATCTTTCCCCGTGACCCTTGTCATAATATCTGCATAATGGCCTAATGCGCAATCAAGATTTCGCACATCATCAGTTGTTGCACCTTTTTGCGGTCCATATACTGCTGATGCACCATTTTCACCACATAACGGATTTGCAACATCGCAAGCGACAACTACTTCCACCTGCTCGATTCTTCTATCGAATTTGCTTAAATCAACATTTGCCAAAGAAATTAATGCTGCTCCACCAAACGCTATACTTTCTCCATTTTCGTCTAAGAATTTAGCCCCTAAAGCCTGTGCCATTCCTGAGCCGCCATCATTCGTCGCACTGCCGCCAATGGCAACAATAATCTTATGTAAATTTTTTTCAAGCGCCGCCCTCATCAATTGTCCCGTTCCGTAGGTCGTCGCTTTATTGATATCACATTTTGCCGCTTCAACCAATGTCAACCCTGAGGCCTCTGCCATTTCAATGATTGCGGTCTTGCCATCCCCTAAGATGCCCCATCTTGCCTCCACCGTTCCACCAATTGGCGACATAACTTTTGTTTTTTCAATGCTTCCGCCAGTCGCATAAACAAGCGTATCAAGCGTTCCCTCACCACCATCCGCAATCGGCATTTTTATGAAATCCGCAGCGGGAAAAATTCTCTTCATTCCACATTCTATCGCTTTGACCGCCGCAATCGCTGACAAACTCCCCTTAAACGAATCCGGTGCAATGATAATTTTCACATTTCCACCCCCTTATTTATTCCATAGCACTTCTTGCCCATTGAATTACATCATAAAAAAGCCCTGCTACCTTCGCAAAAATATTGAATCCTGCTTCAACATCTTCTTCAGCCAGCAAATCTATTTGCCTTACAACTTCTTCGCCATAAAGTACATTTATCTTTCCAACAGCTTGTCCCTTTCGCACAGGTGCCCTAACTGTCGGTACTTCAAGTTGCAATGCATAACGATTTCTATCACCGTTAGATACCGCAATCTTGATATCTTCATTAGGACTTGCTTTTACGCGATAAGAAATTCCATCATCTACACGCACAAAAGTGCTTGAGCCTTCTTTTGTCACCATTGTTTCCATTGTTACTTTTTCAAAGCCATAATCTAATAACGCCGCGGCCTCATACCAGCGATAATCCTGCGCGCAGTGCAAAACTACAGCAATAAGATTTACACCATCTCGCTCGGCAGAAGCAACAAGACACTCCCCTGCTGCCTCCGTATAGCCTGTTTTCATTCCATTAATCCCCTGATAATTTCCCAATAGTAAATTTGTATTTTCAAATAGAACGGGGGCTTGGTATTCTCGCCACGAAAAAGATTTATACTGCGTTTTGATAATCTCTCTAAACATAGGATTTTTATATGCATACGCTCCAATTCGTGCCAAATCATGTGCAGTTGTATAATGATTGGGATCTGGTAACCCGCAAGAATTTGCAAAATGCGTATGAAACGCCCCCAAGCGTTGTGCTTTTTCATTCATTAGCGCAGCGAAATTCTCAACTAAGCCAGAGATATGTTCCGCCACCGCAATGGATGCATCATTGCCGGATAACATCATAATGCCGTACAACGCATCTATCATCGGCAGTTGATCCCCAGTCGCTAATTGCATTGAAGAGCCTTCTGTCCCAGCAGCATTCTCGCTTACCATAATTACATCATTTAAATTACTTTTTTCTAATGCAAGAATCGTCGTCATAATTTTTGTCGTACTTGCCGGATACATTTTTTTCTCAGCATTTTTTTCATAAATAACTTTCCCCGTGTCTGCTTCTATTAAAATAACAGCCTGTGCTGTCAGCTTTTCAAGATCCGGCGACGCGAACCCAACCGATATTTTTATTAACATAAATAAACTTATAAGACATAGATATACGACTCTACGTAGAATCAACAATAATTCCTCCCCGAATGATACCATGACAATAGCACAAACCTTGATACAGATGGCATTTTAGCTCCCTCTGAATCTTCATCCCTAAATAAACCCTTATAGGTGCTTACGTATCATTTTATTCTTTTCTCCTTTTATTTAACCAAACACTGATAACATAGGTTTTAACTTTTTACGAATTTTTAAACAGGTGCATTTTACATTCAAATTCTTGAGCATTGTTGTCCTACTGTTAATTATGTTTTTTATTGGTCCATTTTTATACAGTTTCTTTAAGTTGCTCCATTACCTATCTAATGAAAGACTTTATATAAAAATTCATTATATCTTACTATTACACAGACTAAATTCTTATCCTCCTACTTTATTTTCATCAATAAATTGAAATCTTTAATTTTGTCCATAATAAATATGGACTTGTCATGATTTCTTTTGATTGAGTTTGACCGACTTTGAATGTATAATAAAATTAATCTTAAGATAAAGCCAACTCATACTATCGGATAAACAGAGGAGGCATTGTAATGAACAGCGCAAAGCTCAATCCGCGGATTAAGGAAATTCTTCTTCAATTAGCTAAAGCTGCAACTCCAATTACGCTTTCTGAAATAGCTGAAAATTTAGAAGTCAGTGCTAAAACTATTCGCCGTGATTTGCCATATGTTGAAAAAATATTATGCGAATATGGATTTAACTTAGACAAAAAAACCGGCGTCGGGATTCAGCTACTCGCTTCTTCGGCGGAAAAAAATCAGCTTATCCAATTATTTCAGGAACAGACGACTCAGCGAATCTATACCCCCACTCAGCGTCAAATTGCAATTGCAGGTCAACTTTTATCAGATCAAGAACCAATGAAGTTATTTAAGTTAACAAAGCAGCTCAACGTCACGGAAAGCACAATCAGCAACGATTTAGATAAGCTCGAACCTTGGTTTGCTAAACATCATTTATCTTTCATCAGAAAACCGGGGCTAGGCATCTATCTCCAAGGCGACGAACAGGACATTCGTAAAGCAATTATTCACTATATTTATGAAAACATTGACGAAACAGCTTTGCTTAGTATATTACGTGATAATTTTTCAAAAGCTAAAGAGAATCATGCATCCATTGCAATAGATGCGAGTCGGCAATTACTCAATCTAGTTGAACCCAGCGTTATCATAAAGCTAACAAACCTCTTAAAAGATACGGAAGAGTTTATGTCTAAAAAGCTTTCAGACAATGCCTATATCGGCTTAACTGTACACCTAGCTTTGGCAATTAAACGAATGCAAACCTATGGTTCAATTACCATGACACAATCACACCTTACTGAGCTACAACAAGAAGCCGAATATCGCATTGCGCAAAAAATTGCCATCCAAATTAACAATGTATTTCACCTAACTGTTCCTGAAGCTGAAATTGGTTACATTACCATGCACCTTTTAGGTGCACGCAACCAATATTTTTCTGCTGAAAATAGAGACAAAACGATTGACAACTTTAAACTAGTTCAACTTGCAACACAAATGATCAAAATCGCTGAGCAAGAAATAAAGCTTCCATTAATAAAAAACGAAAAATTACTCATTGGCTTAGTTAATCATCTCGGACCATCCATTCGTCGCTTGCAAATGAATATGGAAATAAGAAATCCTTTATTAAAAGATATGAAAGAGCATTATCCGGAATTAATGTGGATAAGTAAAAAATGCGCGAAAACTTTAGAAGATAAGCTAGATCTCATTATGCCTGAGGCGGAAATTGCATATATTGCAATGCATCTAGGAGCAGCAATTGAAAGCCAACATAAAGTGTTTAAACCAATTTACAAGATAGCGATTGCGTGTCCTTCTGGCATGGGATCTTCTCGCTTATTAGCTACACGAATTGAAAGAGAATATGAAACTCTCAAAATCACCAATATTATTTCTGCAATTCGCATAGATGAAACCGAATTACGCAAAGCAAGTGTTGACTTCGTCATCTCTACGATTCCAATAACAAATTGCCCCCTACCTGTCATAGTGGTAAATTCGTTGCTCCTCGATGTCGATAGACTTGCGATTGAGAATCAAATAAATTTACTAAATGCTTCACACCAAACTTTATCAAAAATGACCGAGCAAAATTATACTTTTTCTGAAAAGCTCACTATGTTAACAGACTATGGACAAGCGATTCTCGAATTGCTAAACAATTTTTTTCTTACTGTTGATGCTAGCGCAAATTCATTAGAAACAGTGATCATAAATATCAGTAAATTCCTGAAATCTAACGTTTCCGAACAAAAGCTACTAGAAAAAGCGTTTTTAGCAAGAGAACGTTATGGCACTACGTTCATCTCTGATTCTCCAATTATTTTATTGCACTGTCGAAATGATAGTATCACACAATTATGTTTCGGAGTAATTCAATTAGCAAATCAAATCACTGTAGATGACGGAAATAATGAGATGAAAGTTGTGAAAACGATAGTTGTCATGCTGGCACCTGAGGAAGTCAGCAAAACAAAATTGGAAATAATGAGCTACCTCGCTAAAATGCTTCTTGAACGATTTGGGTTGCTTGATTTATTGCAAAACGGAACCCAAGAGCGCATTCGTTTAGAAGTCAGTAATATGTTGGAAGAGTTTTATAAAGAGAAAAATACAACATTCATGGAGGGATAAGCATGCAAGAAAGCATTCAAAAATTTGGTCGCGCTCTCAGTGGTATGGTTATGCCAAACATTGGCGCTTTTATCGCTTGGGGCATCATTACGGCTTTATTCATTCCTACGGGATGGTATCCAAACGAAAAATTAGCCTCGCTCGTTGATCCAATGGTAACTTATTTATTACCACTGCTAATTGGTTATACTGGCGGTAGAGCTGTAGCTGGTGCAAGGGGTGGTGTACTTGGTGCAATCGCAACCAGCGGCGTCATCGTCGGCGCTGGAATCCCAATGTTTATCGGTGCAATGATTATGGGACCTCTCGGCGGTTATATTATCAAAAAATTTGATGAATCCATCGATGGCAAAATCCCATCCGGTTTTGAAATGCTCATTAACAATTTTTCTGCCGGCATTATTGGTGCCATTCTTGCTTTATTAGCTTATATTGCAATTGGGCCAATTGTTCTACTTTTAAATAATTTTTTGCGCGCTGGTGTAGAAACAATTGTAACTGCTGGTATTTTACCCGTTGCATCTATATTCATCGAACCAGCTAAAATTCTATTCTTAAATAATGCAATCAATCATGGTGTCTTAGGTCCAATTGGTATTCAAGAAGCACAAACAACCGGAAAATCCATCTTCTTTTTACTTGAATCAAATCCTGGGCCTGGACTTGGTATTTTACTTGCCTACTGGATGTTTGCTAAAGGAACTGCTAAAGATTCTGCCCCTGGCGCAACAATCATCCATTTTCTCGGTGGTATTCATGAAATCTATTTTCCTTATGTTTTAATGAATCCACTTTTAGTTTTAGCCGTAATCGCTGGCGGAATGAGCGGTGTAGCCGTCCTTTCACTACTCGGAGCAGGGCTGGTTGCCACACCTTCTCCTGGTAGTATCTTCGCATTACTTGCAATGACGCCAAAAGGACTTCATCTTGCTGTACTCGCTGGCATCCTGACTTCTACAATCGTCTCCTTCCTCGTTGCTTCCGTTTTCGTAAAACGTGCAGCTGGAAGAATGGATGATAGTGAATTATCAAAAGCACAAGAAACGCTGAGAGATTTAAAAGGAACTCCAAACACTTCTGTTTCCAAAACAGCAATTGCAGGCAACGACTTGAAGAAAATCGTTTATGCTTGTGATGCTGGTATGGGCTCTAGTGCAATGGGTGCGAGTACATTAAGAAATAAATTTAAAAAAGCTGGTTTTAATGTGAGTGTTACCAACTGTGCAATCGAAGCAATTCCTGCTGATGCTCAAGTTGTCGTTACACATGAAAAACTTGCGGAACGCGCAGTGAAAGCATCCCCACAAGCTGAGCATATCTTCGTAAAAGATTTTCTCCAAAACAATGTATTTGAAATTTTATCCGAACGTTTAGCAAATGTCAAAACAGCACCTATTCTTGAAACAGAAACACCGAAAAATCAACCTGATTCAAGCAGTATGCTTAAAAGAGAGAATATTAAATTAAACTGCCCTTCTACCGATAAGGAAACTGCGATTCGCGAAGCTGGAAAGCTACTTTTCAAAAGCGGGTATGTCGAAGAAGATTATATTGAAGCAATGATTGCACGTGAAAATGATATTACTACCTATATCGGTAAAGGTATCGCAATTCCTCACGGTTTATCAAGTGCTAAAGAGAAAATTAAAAAATCTGGTATTGTCGTTCTGCAATATCCAGACGGTGTACAGTTTGGTGATGATACCGCCTACCTCGTTATTGGTATTGCTGGGCTTGGCAATGAGCATTTAAATATTCTGGCAAATATCGCAACTGCAATTGAATCCGATGAAGATGGCGGTGAAGATATTGTAGCAAAGCTTCGCAAAACAGACAAAATAGAAGATATTTATCATATCTTTACCATGTAAAATAAAGTAGACTTAATTCAGGTGGAGTTTTTACTCCATCTGAACCCTGCCAACAACCTTATCCAGGGGCGTAGCTGCTCGCCTGTGCCCTGTGTGGGTGTAACTCTCACTTATAAAAGTTGAGAGTCTTAAAGCAAATTAGCCATTAAATAAATATTTTGAACAGCTAACTATAGTATTTAAAATGAAAACTTGATAAAGGAGCAAAAAAAATGAAAACAAAAGCAGTCCGTTTATACGGAAAAAAAGATTTACGATTAGAAGAATTTGAACTTCCAGAAATACAAAACGATGAAATATTGGTCGATATTATAACTGACAGCGTTTGTATGTCAACTTATAAAGCCGCCTGTTTAGGTGAAGATCATAAGCGCGTACCTTCAGACATCTCTTCGCACCCAATTATCGTTGGACATGAAATGGCAGGAACGATTCTTCAAGTCGGACAAAAATGGCAAGGCAAATTCAAAGCCGGCGAAAAATATGCATTGCAACCGGCACTAAATTATAAGGGAAGTATGGATTCTCCTGGATATTCATATCGCTATTGCGGAGGTACAGCAACACATGCCATCCTTCCGCACGAAGTTATGGAAGTTGGCTGCCTATTAAAATACAGCGGTGAATCCTTCTATGAAGCTTCTCTTGCTGAACCAATGTCTTGTATTATCGGCGCTTTTCATGCAAACTTCCATACAAAAATGGGGAGTTATGAACACCTTATGGGCATCGTTGAGGGCGGAAAATTAGCGCTTATCGCGGCGGCTGGTCCAATGGGACTTGGTGCAATTGATTATGCACTTCACTGTGATCGCCGTCCTGGTTTTATCGTCGTAACCGACGTCAATGAATCAAGACTTGCCCGCGCTGAACAAATTTTCGCTGAAAAAGCGAAAAAATCCGGCATCGAACTTCACTTCGTCAATACAGCCAAAGTGGAAGATCCCGTTTCCTATCTTCGTAAATTAAGCGGCGATACAGGATTTGATGATGTATTCGCCTTTGCCCCTGTAAAAGCAGTAGTCGAACAAGCAGATCAAATTTTAGGACGCGATGGTTGTTTAAACTTCTTCGCAGGCCCAACAGATACCAAATTCTCTGCTGAATGCAATTTCTATAACGTACACTACGCCTCCACGCATACAATTGGAACAACTGGTGGGAATACAGATGATATGATTGAATCCCTTCGTTTAACTGAAGAAGGAAAAATCAATCCCGCAGTTATGGTAACACATATTGGCGGTATTGATCATGCCGCCGAAGCGGTGCTTACACTACCTGATAAACCAGCTGGGAAAAAATTAATTTATACCGGAATTAATCTTCCACTTGTTGCGATTGAGGATTTTGCTGAATTAGGTAAAACAAATCCCCTTTTTGCAAAACTTAATGAAATAACAAAGAAAACCAATGGTCTTTGGAATGTAGAAGCCGAAAAATATCTCCTTGCTAATGCAAAATAGACTTCAACAAAAATCCCTATCATTTTGTAAAAAATGATAGGGATTTTTATATGAGGTAAAACTCCACCCAAATGAATCCACTTTATTGCTCTTTAAAATGGGATTTACTTTGCTTGCAAACTGGGCAAACAAAATCTGCTGGTGCATCGTGAATATCACCTTCATAGACATATCCACAAACATCACAGACATATTTATCTTTTATCGTTTCTTCTACTTCAGCTTGATACGTAGGCGCATTCTTCGGTGCTTTTCCTTTTATAACTTCATGATAATATTTATAAGTCATCGGATCAACATTTACACCTTTCATCGTATTCGTAACACGCCCAAGAATAATAAAATGCGTTTCAGTTTCCGTCATGGATATCACTTCCGCCCCAATATATCCACAAGCATTCTCTTTTACTATTGGCATACCATCCAAATACATATATTCTAAGCCATCAAATTTGTCCACTTCGCACCCTGAGCAAAAGCCAAGTCTCGCGATTGTATTCTGGCTTGTCCGCTCTGATAAAATAGATATACTAAATTTCCCACACTCTTTAATTGCTTTATAAGTAAAATTATCTTTATTCATACTCACAGCAATAATTGGATTTTCACTTGTAATCTGTACAACAGTATTAACAATACACCCTGTCGGACGCTCCTCATCTAACGTTCCGACTGCATACATTCCATAAGAAAGTTTCCATAAAACTGACATATCCATAAAAAAGCCTCCTCTATTTCAAAAAAAATAATTATTATTAATTAATAGCCTATCATCAAATTAAAGGTATTCGGCATTTGCTAGCGAATTCCTTTTTTTCATAGCCAAATTTAAACATATAACGATATGGAGAAACTACATGATTTCTAAGGATACCAAAATACCAGACACCAAATTAAAATGCATTGCTAACTTGATTATGCTCCTTATTGTATTGATATGGGGCAGTTCATTTATCAGTATAAAGATAGCCGTTCATGAAATCCCACCGATTACACTCGCTTTTATTCGCTTTTTTATCACTTCAATTATCCTCTACTGTGGCTTAAAAATTAACGCACCACAAACAAAGATATCCAAATCGGATTACTTCCCCCTAGCAATTGCAGGATTTGTTGGCATCACCATCTATTTCTGTTTTGAAAATACTGCGCTTAGTTTAACAAGTGCATCCAATGCTTCTTTAGTTTCTTGCCTGACTCCAATTATGGCGATTGCACTTAACGTAATCTTTTTCAAAGCACGTTTATCAGGATTAGAATTTATCGGGTCTGCCGTCGGTTTAATCGGAGCCTATCTTGCAATTACCGCTAACGGAGATTTATCTTTAGATTCAAATAATTTTAAAGGGAATATGCTTATGATCGGTGCAATGTTTTCTTGGGCAGTTTTCACTCTACTCAGTAGAAAAATACAACATAAATATAGCAGCCTTTGCATTGTAACTTACCAAACTATTTTTGCTACAATTACACTATTACCGCTCGCCTGCTTTGAATATCAAAAATGGCAACCTTTCTCCCCCCTTGCATTAGCGCAAGTTATTTTTCTTGCTGTTTTTTGTTCTGCACTAGGAAATTATCTTTACGTTTACGCGCTAAAAATCCTTGACGTTACGATTACAACGATTTATCTGAACCTCGTTCCAATCGTTGGCGTTATTGCAGGTTCACTGATTCTGGGCGAAACAGTTTTACCTATTCAATTATTAGGCGGCAGTATTATTATTAGCGCAATTCTAATAATTAATTTAGAAAGAACATTTAATCTTTGGCAAAATCAGCTGATTACGAAAAAAACCAAACTTTAAAATATTTTAAAGTTTGGTTTTTCTTCTTAAGCTTTTTAAAAACTATACGTATTCCGCCCCTGTTGTTTTGCATAATACAAAGCTTTATCTGCTGACTCATATAAAGTATCAAAATTATAGCCACTTTCAGGGAACTTTGCAATTCCAATACTACAAGTTAACTTACATGATTTACTATTTTGTATATTACGAAAAGCTCTGTTTAACCGCATCGCTTCTTTTGCAATATCTTCTTCTTTCTCAATAACATTGAGGAATACGACAAATTCATCTCCTCCTAATCTGCCAAAAATTCCTCTTCCTTCAAATTGCTCCTTCAAACATTTCGATACCAATTGAATAATTTCATCGCCAAAAGGATGCCCATACGTATCATTCAACGCCTTAAAATGGTCAATATCAATAATAAATAACACCCTATGATAAGATATTCCACTATGAAGCAACTTATTTATCTCTTTTTTTATTCCGTCACGATTATACATATCACTTAACCCATCAGTTTCCGCCAATCTTTGCAATTTTATCACTTTACGATTTTTGGCTAAAATAATTATAATTAAAATTGCAATAACTCCAAATAATACACCAGCAATCACTTGATAATAATACTGCAAAAAAAAGTTTTGCAATGAATCTTGTTTTATCCTTGTATTTCCCAATATGATAGTATCAATATCAGCAAAACTAATGCGAGCGATACTCTTATTAAGAATACGCGGTAATATAGTTCCATTTTCACGATTCACCGCTAAACAAAGCAGCAACTTTTCATCAGTCAAAATCTTCTTTTCAAAGTTCTTTATCTGCCCGCGAGTCCGCATAATATCTTCCATCATATATAAATTCTGCAAAGCAAAGTCAGCTTCTCCGCTTTCAACTCTGCTAACAGAATCATCATAACTTCTTGACCGTATAATATCCACCTCAGGATAAAGTCTTTCAATATAATAAATTAAATCAATCCGATCTTCTGGAATAGCAATAGTCGCATGCATTTTTAATGGTCTATCATCTATAGAAAGCAGCGTTTGAAAAATATGCATATAAGGTTTTGTTAATGACGCTTGGTACTTCTCAACTAGGGCAATATTGTTCGGAAACTGACTAGCTATATTGATTTCTTCTTTTTTTAGTCCTTCTAATAAATCTATATATCCTTTATAGCCCACATATTCAAACTTAATTCCACTATATTCCGAAATCAAATCCATGATATCTATCATTATCCCTTTAGGCTTTTTATCCTTTTTATCAAAATACTCCATTGGATAATCATTAACAACATAACCTACTTTAAGGATAGGATGTTCCCTAATATATGCCCTCTCCTCTTTCGTATAGACATGCATCTTTGTATCAATTTTCCCGTAATACTTAGCAAATAGCTCCTTATCATAATCAGGATTTTCTTTTTTTATTTCAGCGAGAGCAAAATTAAGCTTATCCAAAATGTGTTTATTCCCTTTTGTCGTAATAAAATAGGACTTGACTGGTTCAAAACTCATTAATAACTTCTCTGTTTTTAAATTTCTAAGATTATCCGAAACAAAAGCATCAATTCTACCTTCATTTAACGCAGTCACTATATCCTGCTGACTGCCAAAATAAATATTTTTTGTATTAATATTCCTTGCTTTGCAAAAATTTTCAAATACACGATTGTCATCACTGCCTGCCATAAAACCAACAATTAATCCATCTAGTTTTTCAACTTCGCCATATTCAAAATTTTCATTGTCCTGTCTCACATAAATCCCTGTAGCGCTCATACCAATTTCAAAATTTGGATAATCAAAAATTCGTGCTCTTTCCTCTGTATATTGTGCTGCACCTAATATATCAATTTCACCTTTTTCTAACATAGCTAATTGTTCTTGCCATGTTCCTGGAACATATTCATATTTCCAGTTGGTAAACTCTGCAATTTTTTGTAAATATTCATATCCATAACCATCTTTTTGATCTATACCATAAATATCGTTATATCCATCAAATAAAAAATATCCAACGCGTATTGATTCTTTTTCCTCCTCAGTATAGCCATTGATTGGCTGAACGAGTATCATTAATGATAAAAACAATATAATAATTTTTATTACTCTGCATATTCTAATGATATCACCACCTTTTGCTATCATTATATTATAAAAGCCGACAAAAGTCATAAGAATATAGCATCCTAGAACGCTTTTGAAAAAATTGGAACAACACTTTACAAAATCATATATAATAGAGATATAGTAAACATTCTGAGGAGGATATTCTATGAAAGCTGTTATTTTTGATATGGATGGAGTCATTGTCGACAGCGAGCCAATCTACAATAAAGTTCATGCAGATATGTTACGAGAATTCGGTATAACAGAGTTTCTCGATTGTCCCGAAGACTATACCGGAATGACAAGTATAGCCGTATTTACCAAGACAAGAGAATTATATCAATTAAAGCAGACCATAGCTGAAATAGCAGCCTATCAACGTGATATTATTATTCGAGAAATAAAAAAACTAGAGGATGAACCAATCGCCGGCATTCGAGAATTATTAGCAAGTTTAAAAAAACATAAAATAAAAACAGCGATTGCTTCATCATCAGAGCGATTATTTATAAATACTGTTGTTGATAAATTTGGACTACACAATTATTTCGATGTAATTGTCAGCGGAGACGATATTGAAAATAGTAAGCCTGCACCTGATATATTTCTCAAAGCTGCTCACCTATTATGCGTTGAACCAGCAAATTGCCTTGTCATTGAAGATTCAAAAAGTGGCACAATCGCTGCAAAAGCTGCAGCAATGAAATGTGTTGGATTTGCCAACCCAAACTCTGGGAAACAAGATTTAAGTCAAGCAGATAAAATCATTTCTTCGATTCATGAAATCAATATTCTTGAATATATAAAAACGTTGAATTTCAAATGAAATTCAACGTTTTTATATAATTTATTGATTTTTTCAGAAATTTTCACATTCAATTATTTTCAACCTGAGTTCTGAGCTGTTGATAAAGACGTAAACGCTCATTACGAACCCATGCCCCAATTTGATTTCCCGACAATCCTTGTGGCGCCGAATGCCCACATACCCGACTTAGCTTACCTAAATAAAATTCGTAATGGATTAAAAACTCTGGTAAGCTTCCATTATCCGCCCGAATTACGGCCGAAAAACCATCTGCACCAATCGGATTTTTTCCTAGCGCAATAATAAAATCAACAATTTTCCCATCATGTTTCATGACATTGACACGCATATGCTCTTTAATCACAAAATCCGCACATTTTATCCATAAACGCGGTAATGTCATTAGACAATTCCACTCACTTAAAACTTTTATGCCTTTTTTTTCATGTCCATAATGATGCGGCAACATAACCGCTGGCGTTACCCCTTTTCCAATATCATGTGCTAATGCGGCAAAACGAACCTCTACACGGTTGTTTTCCATGGCAACTCTATCTAAGACTTGCATAGTGTGCACAAACGCATCTCCCTCAGGATGATATTTCTTTGGTTGCGTTTTCCCAATAAGCGCATAAATATGTGGAAATGTCACATCCAATAATTCTGCATCTCGCAATGCAGAAAAAAATCTTGATGGGATATCTGTTTTCAGTGCTTTTTCTAACTCTCCTACCAATCGTTCTTTTGCTTCCAGTTGGATCTCCCTACGGCATTGTTTCATATACTCTATCGTTACATCATCAATAGCGAAACCAAATTGCGCTGCTTGGCGCGCAGCCCGAAGTGCTCTTACGGGATCGTCGGTAAAATGCTTAGAAACAGCCCGAATTCGTTTCGCTTTGATATCCTCTGCGCCATGATATGGATCAATAATCTCTTCTGTCATTACATCATAGGCAATACTATTCATCGTAGAATCCCTACGATACAAATCTTCTTCTATTGTAATTTTAGAATCAAATACAATAGAAAACCCTCGATATCCATCACCAGATTTTATTTCACTTCGCGCAAAAGCAACTTCACATTTTTTCTCATCAACAGTAAGTAAATACACAGGAAAAGCTTTTCCTATACGAACTGCCTGTGGGAATGTCTGTACAAAAGACTCTTCACAGACTCCACATAAAGCATAATCTTTATCGTGTGCAGCTACCCCCCTTAATAAATCTCTCACCCAGCCGCCAACAATATAAAGTTTTCCCCCAAGCAGATGAACTTTTTCACAAAACTCTATTTCTTTCATTCTATTTCCTCATTAATAAAATTCATTATTTTCATTATACCTCATATGATAAAATCTATGAAAGATGGAGATAAAAAATACAAGTCTTTATTTTGAAGACTTGTATTTTTTATCTCTTAATTTTACTATTCATCTATTCCTATATTATATAGGAAGAAAACCTTCCTCAAACTACGTCAAAGTTGACTAATTTTGCATCAAAAATTCCTTGTATGCTAACAACCTCAGCAAGAACATCCGCTGAAATTTCATTATCAATAGTAAGTACCATAATATTTGTTCCTTTAATATCTGTTTTACCCACTTGCATACCAGAAATATTAATACCCGCAGCACCCATAATAGAACCAACTTTACCAATAACACCTGGGCAATTGATATGAGGGCAAATTAAGATTCTCGCATGGGGATCAACATCTACACGATGTTTATTAATTGTAACAATGCGAGCCTCTTCACCGAATAATGTCCCTTGTACTTCCACCGCATTTTTCGCAGCTTTTACACGTACCGTAATTAGATTTGCAAAATTATCTGCCTCTGCATTCTTAACGGATTTCACTTTAATATTGCGCTCTTTCGCAATACCAGGCGCATTTACATAGTTTACTGCATCCTGCAATATTGGGTTTAACATTCCTTTAACAACTGCAGTTGTAATCATTTTTGTATCTACTTTTGTAATTTCACCATTGTATTCTACTTCTACTTCAGAAATTGCACCTTCTGCTAAAGAACGAACTGTACATCCCATACGTTCTGCCAAGTCAAAGTAAGGTCTGATTGTTTTCATTACTTGAGCCGAAACAGGTGCCATATTTACCGCAGTTGAAACAGGTTCGCCGCGAAGTGCTGCTGCTACCCCATAAGCAACGTCAACTGCAACCCCGATTTGCGCTTCTACCGTAGATGCACCAAGGTGAGGTGTAAGTACAACTTTTTCTAGCCCTTGTAATGGATGATTTTCGCCCATAGGTTCACTCTCAAAAACGTCAATTGCGGCACCAGCTACAATACCGTCTTTTACAGCTTCAGCTAATGCAGCTTCTTCAATGATTCCACCACGTGCACAATTTACTAAACGAACGCCTTTTTTCATTTTTGCAAAAGTTTCTTTACCTATCATATGCTTTGTTTGTGCTGTAAGCGGCATATGTACTGTAATGAAATCTGCTTTTGTATAGATATCATCTAATGTACCGAGTTCAATGCCCATGTTTTGCGCTCTTTCTTCATTAACATATGGATCGTAACCAATAACGTCCATATCAAAAGCCAAGGCGCGTTTTGCAACACCGCTACCGATACGGCCTAAACCAATCACACCTAATGTTTTTCCACGAAGTTCAACACCGACATATTTTTTACGATTCCATTCACCTTTTTGTGTTGTTTCATTGGCAATTGGAATATTTCTCGCCATGGAAAGCATCATTGCCATCGTATGTTCTGTAGCTGCAATTGTATTACCTTCTGGCGCATTGAGAACAATAACACCTTTCGCTGTAGCAGCCTCGATGTTAATGTTATCTACACCAACACCAGCACGACCAACAACTTTAAGGTTCTTTGCTGCTGCAAATACTTCTTTTGTTACTTTAGATGCGCTACGCACGATTAACGCATCAAATTCAGGAATCATTTCCAGTAATTCTTCCGCAGTCAATTTTGGCTTTTCTACAATTTCAAACTCTTTACTTAAAATGTCTATCCCTTTTTGAGAAACTCCATCGGCAACTAAAACTTTCATCATGTTACAAAACTCTCCTTTTCTTATCTTAAAATCAAATTCCCTAGATTCCTTTGCTGGCACAGTCGGAATCTGGCATATATACAAAAAAGTTTCGCCCCAAATCAATTGGGGCGAAACTTTAATATTCCGCGGTACCACCCAAGTTAGCATAATATGCTTCCTCTAGTCCGCTATATCGGGCGAACCCCGTCTTAATTCATCATTAGATACTCTGGGGCGGAACAATCTACACCACTTACCGATTTGCACCAAACACCGGTTCTCTGAAAAGTAATCGCTAAATCGCTTCCCCATCATCGCATTTACAAATAGTCAATAAAATGACTGTTTTATTTTTTTATCATGTATTAGATTATATTTTATCCTCCGTCAAACGTCAAGTGTATTTTTCAAAAAAACATTTTTTATTTTTCCCTTGACGATTTTGCAAAAATAGCGTTAGAATATAACAAAAAATAAACAAGTTACCTGAGGAGGTATCCTGATTTGAATAATCGTATTTTTAATTTCAACGCTGGTCCAGCAGTTTTACCGCTTGAAGTTCTTCAAGAAGCACAGGCTGAATTATTAAACTTCCAAAATACAGGCATGTCCATTATGGAAATCAGTCACCGTTCCAAACCATATGAAGCTGTACATAATCAAGCAATTGCCGATATCAAAGAATTGATGAAACTTGGTGATGACTATGAAGTGTTGTTCATCCAAGGCGGCGCAAGTATGCAATTCGATATGATTCCAATGAACTTTTTAACAGCAGGAAAAATTGGGAACTACGTAGTTTCTGGCTCCTTTGCCAAAAAAGCCTTGAAAGAAGGAAAACTTTTTGGTGCAACACACATTGCCGCTTCCAGTGAAGAAGCAAATTTCACTTATATTCCAAAACAAGAAGATATCAAATTAAGCGATAACGCAGCTTATCTTCATATCTGCTATAACAATACAATTTTTGGTACGGAATGGAAATACGTTCCTGAAACAAACGACGTTCCATTAATTGCAGATATGTCCTCTGATATGCTTTCTCGTCCGGTTGATTTTTCAAAATTCTCCATGATTTATGCAGGTGCACAAAAAAATCTTGGACCTTCCGGTGTTTGTTTAGTTGTAATTCGTAAATCAATGATTGAAAACTTGCCAGAAAATATTGCAGCAATGCTTCGTTATGATACTTATGCAAAAAATAATTCCCTTTATAACACACCTCCAGCATTTGGTATCTATATGCTTGGCAAAGTAGTTCGCTGGATTAAAAACAACGGCGGCCTTGAAGTTATGGCAAAACGCAATGCAGAAAAAGCTGCTATTATTTACGATGCTATCGATAACAGCAATGGGTTCTATCGCGGACATGCGCAAAAAGAGAGCCGCTCTTTCATGAATGCTACCTTCCGCTTACCAACTGAAGAATTAGAAAAACAATTTATTTCCGAAGCGACTGAAAAAGGTCTAGGCGGTTTGAAAGGTCATCGTTCCGTAGGCGGGCTTCGCGCTTCTATTTACAATGCAATGCCAAAAGCCGGCTGTCAAGCATTAGCTGATTTCATGGTAGAATTTCAGCGTAAAAACAGCTAATTGATCATTACATTACTAAAAATATAAATTAGGCCTCTATGCAAGTTTGAAATCTCTCTTTTCCTGCCTAGAGGTCTTTTTATTCGACTTTATTTATTATTTTTATATAATTAATTTAAAATACTCTTTTTCATATCCTGATTACACCTAACCCTTAAACTTAAAAGATAAGGCGGTGATCACCATAAGCATACTATTTAAAAATTATTTACTTTACATAATATCATTATGCCTAGTAATTTTATTTATATTTAGTATATTTTTTTATGCCATAGTTTCATCGCCTTATATAGGTATAACCTCAGTAAAAGAAAATCTTCAAATTACAAATAATAAAATTGCGACTCTTACCGTTGAACTTAGAAGTTTAGAAAAGCAAATCCAAAAAAAGGAAAATTCTCCGACCAATTTATACGTAGATTTTTTTGGTGCGTGCGGCAAACTGACTATCCAGACAATCGTCACCCCAGAAAGCACACGTCTTCGATTTTGTGATGCTGAATTAAACTCAAAAATCTATCGTGCTAAGCCAAAAACTAGTCGAACTTACCAACGTTACTCACCAGAAACCTTTGATATTACTTTCCTCTCAGCAATAACCGCATCTGAATTAAACTATGTTTTGAAAAATACTCCTATGCAAGGATTAGGAGAGTCGTTCATTAATGCCGAATTAGATACGGGAATCAATGCTGTTTTCTTAGCTGCAATTGCAATTCACGAATCAAACTGGGGAAAATCCACACTAGCCACAGAGCGTAATAATTTATTTGGCTTTGCAGCTTATACAAGTACTCCTGAAAATGCAATCGCCTTTGCCTCTAAAGAAGACGCTATTGCTTATGTCGCACAATTTCTACGCACACATTATATCGACGGAGACTACTATCGCGGTCACACGATTCGTGATATAAATGAACTTTACGCCGCTGATAAAAACTGGTCAATACAAATATTTTCTACAATGCAAAAAATAGATGAAATATTGCAAAATAACGATTTCTCAACTATATAAAAACTACATCCAGCGAATTTTCTCTCTCCACTGAATGTAGCCATATAATCTATTCAGCAACAATTTCACACTTGTTAGTGAAATAGTGCGGAATGATATAGTATGGAATTGCCAAACCCACTAATACACCGAGCCAAAACGAAAAAGTATTTCCCATCAAAAGAACAAAAGCTAATAGTAAAACCACAACCCACAAAATCCAATTATCACAATATTCATCAATTGTAAATCGAACAATTTCTTCTATTTTAGACCGCTCCATATCAGACATATCGTTCACCTCCTATATTACATAATATGTTTCAAAATGTAATTTGTCCCCTACCCCAAGTATTCTAGCCTTAAATATAAAAAATAATTTTAGCAACTACCTCTTCTTCTTTTTCGATTAAATTAGCAAATTTAATCGAAAATCAGCGAAAAAATTTATAAATTTTAAATAATCTGAATATTGAAATAAATTTTCGGTTATGCTATAATAAAGCCATAAGGAATAGGAAATCTTCATACAGAAGGGAAGTGAGGTTTATCGAATACATGACCGAACAAATCATCCCAACATAAGCTTAACGTCACGGTGCAAACAAATTGTTTGAAAGATCTTACTCGTTACCTATGTAGAGATGCAATCCCGACGGATGTATACTCTTGGTGAGAGAAGATACTGATACGGCACAGAAGAGGACGGTAAGTATTCGTGTAAGGTGAATCCGTTTACCCCTAAAAGAACGCATTGATTGCAACAATGCGCAACAAAGATTCCTGTTCTGAATGTCATGACATGAATGGCTACCCATTTAGATTCTACTTGTATGTTTCTCTATATAGTTTAGTTAGCGACAATGGCTCATCTGCCGTGCGCTCGCGCCTGTAAATAATATTTTTTAGTTAGGCTAGCTATAGAAATAAACAGTATGAGGTCTCTGATGAAAAGGAGTCCAGACAAGTGAATATCGGACAACAAAATAATGAATGAGGTATAGTAACCCAATGTCAAACTATAGGTACAGCTAGAGGGCAAACATCGAAAGTAGTGATGTTTTATCCTCTAGCTGTTTTATTTATGTTTTGAAAAATATTTTATTATAATGCACTTTTTAAGAATACCTATTTTACTATTTCTTTTGTTGAAACAACCTGTGAAAAAGTAGCTAATACAGAAGTCATCACCCCATGTATTTCTTTTTCTGTATATATCATATCCGCCTTTGCATTTGAACTATCATGAACAAAATAAAACTTATACCCTTTATGATACCCTTCTATAATTGTTGAAAGTACACACATCCTTGAATTGTAGCCAACAACAAAAATTTTTTCCGATTTATATTTTTCTAAAAACTCCGTAAACTCTTTATTTGAAAAACAAGAATAATTATTTTTTTCAAATTCAGTTTCTGTTTTCAAGGGAATAAATTCATCTATATATTCTGCATACTTATTCCCTTTTAAAAAAACTTCTGTATTTTTGAATTCTAAATCATTGTAATGTTTTACGTGAATAATTGTCCATTTATTTTTCCTAGCATGACGTAAAATACTTTGTGCATTTCCCAAACTTTCCTCAATCTCCTTGATATAAAACGAACGTCCTTTGGTATTATATTCTCTTTGAAAATCAATAAGCAATAAAACATTATTATCCATAATAATAAATCCCCTTTCAAAATACACCTCTAAATTTATTTATATAGAGATACATCAACATTGCAAAAAGAGCTAAAAACTCTTATGATTTTATATAGGTAAGGTATGACTTGATTCAAGTGCATTTTTAACCCTATCTAAATCTTAGTTCATAACTAAATCGTGATCACATCTAAAGTTTAGCATTTTGCTATTTTTTTAGAGAAAGATTATCTAAGATAATCCTTTATTTATCAAAGTTTTTAAGAAAAAAAAATAATTTAAAAAGGTTGTGGATAAAGATGAATGATAAAACCATAAACCTAGATTCTACGGATATCAAAATCATTGATTGTCTAAAAATGAATTCTAGAATGCAATTAAAAGACATTTCAGAACTAGTTCATCTATCCGCTCCTGCGGTGGCAGCTAGAATTGATAAACTAGAATCAACAGGCATCATCAAACATTTTACTATTGAGATTGATGAATCAAAACTAAATAATTCAATACAATGTTTTATTATTCTCTTTATGAAAAACCTCGACCACCTCGGCTTGCAAAAACTAATCAAATCCCATGACACAATAAAAGAAGCCCATAAAATAAGCGGTCATGGCTGCTATCTATTAAAAGTACATGCAAAAAACCAAGAGGAACTCAATGGCCTACTAGATCAACTTTCCCTTTATGGGACGTATCAACTTAATATTTCTATTAGTAAAATTAAATAACTGTAAATTGTATTTAATTTTATAAAAAGAGGTTATGATTAGCGATTAAACTCGCTAATCATAACCTCTTTTGGCTCTAACTAAAATTCTTTAAGTAAACTTGTTTTTTATATTTTAACAAACTCAATAACTTGATAATTTTACAACTTCTAGATATCTAAAACTTATTTAGTTTGTGATTGTTTCCATGTATATTTAACTAAAAAGCTTGCATACAAGCCCCGTAAGTTATCGAAATTAACATAAAAAAATTGAGGTAGAGGTATTATCCAGTTATTTAATCTACCAAAAACCATCCCTTTGTATTATTTTTCTATACATACAAACCCACACTTCTTTGTGTATATCTTTAGCCTCATTTTTTTATTCAGTAGAAATATAATCATCATATAATTTAAGAATATTATTTATATTTTTATCCTAATTGCAATAGAAACATTTATTATATCCATCTGGAATAGTATTGCCGCATTTATCGCATTTTCGAACAATTTCTGGCGGTGCAGTAACTGTTGTTCCTTGTACTGGCTTTATCTCTTGCACCGATTGACCACAAAGAGGACAAAAAGTAGCTTTTCCTTCATAATATTTACCGCAATGTGGGCAAAGGTTCTTTAATGGTGTTGTTTGAAGGCGTGGATCTATTCCAGCCAATTCGACTTTTACTATTTTTTTATCTGTCGTTTCAGCTAGTAATATTTTTATTGATTCTGGATTTTGTACCCACGAATAGCTTACTGCACCATTTAGAGCCGCTGACTGAATCGTGATTGTCCCAATATTAAATAATGTATCTATAAGATCTTGCTTATAACTAAAATTATTAATTTTTTCAAGCGGTGTAGAAATAGAGCTTATTGAGGTTAGTGTAACCATTTTTAAATGAAAAATTTTATCTGTTATGATTATTTCATCGCAAGAATAACTGATTAGACGAAATATTAACCACGGAATTGCAAGACCACCTGTGGCAAGCGTTAGAATAAAAGGAACTAATAACATTGTCCAATGTTTTTTTGCTTTTAATACGATTCTTTCATTTGTACTTAATTGCATATAAGCATCTCCTTAAAATTTTTAATCATTTATATTATCCATTAAAACAATGGTCGAATTTTGTCAAACCACCACAATAATGATAAAACCTACTATCCTCAATAGATGTAGGTTTTTATCATTATATGTTTTGTCAAATTTTCATAAATTGACGCGTGCTATTTTTATATATTTATTAATAATTTTACCAATTAAAAACTCATCAATCAATACCTGTTTATATATTTTATGAAAAATTAAAAAACTTTTCCGTAAGCTTTCTTTCATTTTTCCAATTTCTCTATACGCCATAGGAATTTTTTATGGTTTGTTCCTAAAAGATAATCGCATGATAGATACGTAAAAACTTTTAGCGTGATATACAAAGTGATAGTTTTCATTTATTTTTTATTGCTTTCCATATCCATTAAACCGAGAAGGCCACAAAAATGGTGTTGCTAAAAAGCAACACCATTTTTATTTTCAACTATTTATTATTGTACTTCTACCCCTGCTTCGAACATGCGATTCCAAGGGAAATCGACATTTACTTTTTTTATTGAGAAATCTTTTAAATGCTCTTTCGCAAATGCGTTCATTTCTTCATTTGCGCGCTTTGTTACAAAGCCTTGAATTTCGTCTAATTTGCTATAGTTACCACCCTGCATAGTCGCAATTTCGCCTGCAAGGACTTGTCTTATATTCGCTTGATATGCCCAGTCATCAAGCAAACGAACAGCCAATAAGCGATGGCGTCCCTCAAGTGTCATTTTATCACTGAGAATTCCTTGCCCAATCACAAAGCCTGCACTGTTATTTGCTGTATTCCAACCTGAATATGCAACAATTTTATCGAGTAATTCTTCTTCTTCAAGCGCTGCCATCAAAGAATTGTCTGCACCGTTTGCATAAGCAATATCTGCAATCGCTACTGGATAGCCTGCACTCAAATACTCTTTCACCTCTTGAACAAAGCTTTCTGTATTTGATTTTGGCTGTACAGTATTCGTTGGAAAATTCGCTTCTCCTGTTTTGCCATCCACATTAGTGTTCACCATTAAGACTAAATCAGCACGATCAGGCGTTAAGACCGGAATCGCTCCTGCAGCGAATAAATGTGAATGAATAGAAGTCTCAATTGCTTCATCAGAATAAGTTGGTATAGTCGCTCCTCCTACACCGTCTGCGTAACGAACAGCTACCAATGGAACATTCCAGGTTTCATCATTAATCGCTCTCGTCAACATAACCATTGCCATTTCATCAATACCTGATAAAGTTTGAAATTGACTAATAGACAAGCCTTGTGCTAATGCATCTAATTGACGACTTTCTTTATGGGTTTGTGAAAATGGTGCATTATCATCTCTTCCTAGTGCTAAATAGCGAAAAACACCATCTTTTGTTAAATGTATCATTTTTGAGTTAGCGGCAAAGTTTTTAGAACGTCTTGCCATCCAATCCTCTATAGCATCTTGTGGAATAGATTTTTCTAATTTAGCCAGTTCTTTCGTTTCTTTACGAGATAGCCCTACACATTCTTTTTTATCTAGCAATGCCGTGTATTGAAAAATGCTTGGTCCATACTTTGCATAATATTCTGGCTCTTCACTGCCAGATGCACGCGGCGTACGCATAATGGATCCAAAAGCATAAATCTCAAGATTCGGATTTTCTTGTTTCAATTTTGTGAAATTATCTACTCGATTTAAAATCACAGTTTCGTCAATATTATGTTTTCTCGAACCGACTAAACTCCCATAGAGTAATGCATCCGAAGATAACACAACTGCATCGGCACCTTTAGCATTTGCAAAAACCCATTGCCATAATTCATCCGGCTTACCCAGCATTTCGCGATTACCGACAAATTCATTTGGTGCATTTACGATTTCTATCTCCGTCATTTTTACAGTATCAGATGTTTGCTCAAATGAAATTGGACGATTATCGTGTGGTACAAAAAGAATTTTCCCGTTTGCAAGTGCATCTGGCATCATGATGCCTAAACAACAGGCAGCCACCATTAAGATTTTTGTAAAGCTTTTCCTCAAAAAAATCCCTCCTTATTGCATTATTTTAAAATATTCTTTATTGAATTTTCTACAGATTCAGGCATATTTAGAGAAGTCTTAAATTCTATATAACCATCTTGGGGCACGGCTTCTTGGATTTCTATCGTATCAATCAGCTTGTACCCATATAATTCGGTTTTCCCAAAATCAGACCCAGCCAATACATTCTTTAAATCAAGCGTTACTGTATTGCCTTTTATCTGCATCGGGATTTCTTCGCCCAAATCCATTTTCCCAACAAAATTCTCCATCATAGATAAACTAAACTGCGAGACAAAAAATGATAAAAATCCTTTATCGGGTAATTTCTTTTTCACCACTGTAAATTGGACAGTTGAATTATCTTTATTATGTTCAAATCGATCAATGCGGCAAGTCATTTCCACTCTGCCGAGATGAACAGTATTCGCCTTAATTTTTATTTTTTTATCGCCAATGGAAGTCACTTGTAAATCAGATATATTTTCATTATTCTCAATACTTCGAGCTAGAGATTCATTGAGCAATTCATCTGATACAACTACTTTTCCTTCCCTTAGTCCTTCTAATGTTTGTTTATTCCAAGTATCTTTTATTACCTTAATTACGGGTGTAAAATCAGCTACTTTACCTGATATAGCACTTAAATCAATTTGACTTATCCATGATGAAGGTAAATCAACTGGCATATCCATGTTCTTCACCTCTATATTTATAGTGTAATGATTAAACGTACACTATATTATACCGCAATCATACTTTTTATTCCATTTACTTATTTTGGTTAATACTCTATCCCTTTTCGTCTCTCATATCCTGCCAAACATCGCGCGCCAGTTTATAAATCTTATATTCACTGCGGGCTGTTTTGTCTCCAATAATCCTGCTTAGATACTGCGTAGCCTTCTCGATTTCACCAAGTCTTCTATGCAAATCGCCAATAAGGTAAATTACCGCATTATCTGTCAAACTTCCAATAGGAAAACGCTCTGTTATTAAGGCACGATCATAGGCTTTTAATGCTAATTCTAACAATTGATTTTCATTTTCTTTATCTTCAGCCTCTCGATAGAGCCATGCCAATTTTAAATATAACCCAGCCATTCGGCTCGCTGGAGCTTTTGCTAAGTCCGCTATATAAATCGCCAATTTAAAAGCGGTGATCGCCTGTTCCCGCGTTCTGAATTCAGTATGCGGAATGCGAATCTGGCGCGCCATTAAAAATTCGGCAACTCTGTCTTTTTCCCGCTCTTTTATATCTTTAAAATGATTAGTATCTGAGGCATAACCACAATGCGGGCAAATCCAAATCGTATAATAATAAGGATTAAAATCCTTATAATACGCACAAAAATCGCTATCTTGTTTTATTTTTATCATTCTAGAACGTAACTTTGTTACAGGCATAGAATAACAACAAATCGGACATTCTTCCTCACTTACATATTTATAACCAATAGACATCCATTCATCTCTCCCTATATCCATATAATTATAGATTACCACAAAAGTTCGCCTTTGCGTTAGACATTATGTAAAAAACAAACTAAAAGCTCCAAAAATCTAAATTAAAAATAAATTTTAAGCGAAAAGAGGACATCACACGACTTAATTAATGCAATGTCCTCTTCTCCTATAACTTTTCTATTAATTTTTCAACTTGACCGTTGGGTTGCTTTCAATATGATTTCTATTTAAAGCTGTTATTGCATAATAAAAATCCCCGTCTTTATTGTCTACATATTCTTCATATTCCCCTTCATTATTTCTTACTTTAGCAATTATTTTCGCAGGATTCGTTAAGTCCATCTTTTCCCCTTGATTAAATCGATAAATTAAATAATATTTTGCATCTTGATAATTATTAAAGATAGTAATTGCTTTACTTGTCCCATTATCGTTTATTGCTACTTCCACAGGCTTTGGTTTTTTATCATTAAGCCACGGCATAGAATAAGGAATTGCCGGAAGGCGATAGAGTTCTTTTAATGTTTCTCTAACTCCATTTCTATTATTACTTATATCACTATAAGTAAAATATACACTCCCCTTTACGTTATCATATTTTTCATTTACCTTTATTTGCTCTGCAAGTTCTGCGACAATTTCATCCTTATAAATACCTTCACCAATGTATAACTGTGTTTTCTTTCCCTTTACTTCATTGTTCCACCATTCTACAACAGTAACATAATTGGAGTTTTTATTATCGGTTGTCCAATATACCTGAGGTACTACATAATCAATCCATTCATTCTGTATCCATGTTCGCGTGTCACAAAAAATTTCATAATAGCTTTCATATCCTTCCGTATCCGATCCAGTTTCATCATTGCTTTTATTTTTCCATATTCCTGCCGGGCTAATGCCAAATTTAACCTCAGGCTTTATTTGTTTTATCGCTTGATTTACTTCTGCAACTAATTGATTGACACTGTCTATACGAAAAGCTTCCAATGATTTTCCTTCGCCATACTGCTCATAGGCAATCTTATCATCAATATTTTTTTTTGGATAAAAATAATCATCAAAATGTATACCATCTATATCATAGTTTTCTACAATTTCTTTTACAGTATCTACAATATAATGTCTTACTTCAGGAATTCCAGGATTATAGTAGAGTTTATTATCGTATTCGATTACCCATTGTGGATGCTGCACAGCAAAGTTATTAGGTGCTAATTGATCATTTTCCGCGGGCAAACTCGTCACTCGATAGGGATTTAGCCACGCATGAATTTCAAGATTTCTTTTATGCGCTTCTTTTATCATAAATTCTAACGGATCATACCCTGGATCTTGTCCCTGTATACCGGTAAGAACCTCTGACCATGGATTCATCTTCGATTGATATAACGCATCTCCTTTTGGTCTTACTTGTACAATTACCGTATTAAAGCCAAGTGAACTAACATCATCCAAAATCTTTATAAATTCTTTCTTTTGCGCATTTATATCCCCTTTCGTTGACGGCCAATCCAAATTAAAAACCGTGCTAATCCAAACTGCTCTTACATCACGCTTAGCAGCATTTCGATTAACTTCTTCTTTTGCACATCCGATTATCTGTGTAGCGACAATTATTACTAAGCTAACTAATATCAACTGTATAAACTTTTTCATCTTTCTACCTCATTCTTTGGTTTATGCCCCAATATAAAGTAACACCTTTCATTATATTATTTTATATTAACGCCTAGTTAATATACCTTTTTTATTTTTGTTCGACCGTACTCTTTTACTTTCTAAGTAATCCGTCTTGATCTAATAAAAAAGAAGACTACCTCAGATGGAAACATTTCCTTTTGAGGTAGCCTTATCGTTTTATTCTCTTTTTATTTTTTACTTTACCTAATTTTACCTCTTCTGCAGTTTTTATCACTTCTTCAGGTACTTTTATTTCTTCATTACCATCCATAGGTTTTATTTCAGTATTCATTTTGATTGTAGAGGCATCTAAAAATTGTTTAACTGCAACTCTGTCTCTTAATTTCATTTCTGGGAACTGATCCATAATTGCATCTGCCGATCTTCTTACTGTGTCAGAAAAATCTAACGTTGTAGTAATAGATTTGTTCTTTTTATCAATGTGTTCCTTATATGGCATTTCACCTATTTGATTCATTACGGTTTTACAAACACTAATAAATTGTTTTTTATCTGCTTCATTTTTAAATACGTCCTTATCCTCTGATAATGAACTTTCAATGAATTCACCAATTGGGGAAAAATCGAAAATATATTCGGCATCTAACGAATCTTCCGTTTCATATTGAATCGATACTGATTTAATTAGAGCCAGTTGCATCTCCATAAGCTCTTTTTCCGATGACGTTCCTTTAAAATTTTTAAATTTTTGTTTGTACCATTTTTTATTGTCTAACGTATACACTTCCAGATCATTTCCCTTTTGTTGAGCATACTGCATCACCTGAACTTCATTTGCTGTTTGACCAAGCATTTGAAATGTCATTTTATTCGTAACTTTATATACAATTGGTTCCGAGCTCTTTCCAATAACATTCATATCAAAATTCAGATTTCCCATTGGAGTCTCTGCATTAATTAAAATATGCGCGGTTAAATTTTCAGCATAAAAATCCTTATGTAAATCCATTAGGTATTGCTTCTCATCCATATTATTTGGTTGCTGCGCCGCAAAAACTTCCCGTTCAGCTGAAAAATTAAATAATAACCCAAGAACAATAAAAATTCCAAAAATTATTTTTTTCATCTACGATCTCTCCCTATTAATTATATAAACGTCACCTTACTCCATTCCAGCATAACACCTATTTAATCCCAATTCAATCCTTTCTTTAAAAACAGCAGCATAACCGGTAATTTTTATGCTAAATTGCAAAAAAATTTCCCCCGTAGTATGCTAGATACTAGTTGATTCTGAACTCAACGATTGCTTTATATTTGAAATGTAAGGAGATGTTCTTTTGTTTAAAAATTTTTTTGAGCTTGCTTCCCATCCAACGAGTATTTTCGCCTTGTTAGGCATTGCCATATTACTTTTTGCTCTTTTTCGCGTAAAAAAGATACAATTAACGCCAAAATTAATTACCCATATAGGCCTTATGATTTCTCTCGCCTTTATTTTACATCAAATCCGAATTTATCATATGCCTCAGGGAGGCAGTATCACGCTTGGCTCGATGGTGCCACTTTTATTTCTCTCATTTTGCTATGGGCCGGGAATTGGATTCCTCACCGGATTCCTTTATGGCGTAATTAACCTTCTCTTTAATCCTTATATTCTACATCCTGTACAGGTATTATTTGACTATCCGCTTCCTTATATGGCGATTGGTCTAGCAGGATATTTCCCTACTCGCATTTTTCTTGGTACTACTATTGCTGTGCTGGGGCGTTTTATTTGTCATTTCATCTCTGGCATTGTCTTTTTTGCCTCTTATGCACCAGAAGGAATTTCGCCCTACCTTTACGCTTTTCTTTTTAATGCCAGCTATCTATTGCCAGAGCTTATGATTACTTTATTTTTGTTTAAACTGCTTCCTCTAAAAAATTTAATGAAGCAAGTAAAATAAAATAGATAAAAGGGCTGTTGCACTAGCGAAATTTTTCGCAGGCAACAGCCCTTTTCTTATTTTTTAACGACGGCGATTATATACATTCTCGTCTTCATTTTTTCTGCTTTTAAACTTATCCCAAAGTGTTTTTCCTAACAAAATTACGCCACCAAAAATAAGTACATTAAGCATCAAGCCCATAATATCTGACATAAAACCATTCATGCCAAACATGCTTCCTAACATGCTGCCGAGCATCATACCACCAGCGAATATCCCTATATTACGCATCATTCCACCAAATGGTGAAGCTGATTTCGTTGCAGCGCTATTTACTGCACTGCTTTGCGCTTTCGAGTTTGCCGCAGGTGCTTTATCACTATAACTGTTTGCTGGCGCTGATTCTTTATAGCCATCCTTTTGTGGCTGAGTTTTATTCACTGGTGCTTTTTGCGTAGTTTTTGGTGCAGACATTTTTATTTTACTCCCACCAATCGCTGCATAACTCACTGTATAAACACTAAAAAAACATAACAACAAAATAGCAAATACTCTACAAAATTTCATCTTATTCCTCCTGATGCGCTTTAATATCTTCTGGAAATGCATAAATTTCTGATAATGTTGGTAATTCACCTGACAAATAACGATCAATATCGTGAACATCAATATAAAAAGAACAGTTCACTTCCAAGTATCCTTGTTCTTTTCCTCCACTCACATTACGAATCGCCATTAATCGTTCTCTTAGCGCCAACGTTTCCTCTTGGCCCGCAGTCACATCCAAGCGAATCAAAGGAACTCCATATTCCCTAAGTACATCATGCAAAGTCAATCGTTCTGACATCGAATCCTCCATTAAAATAAATTTTGCTACTTTAATTACACTTCGTTCTTCCCTAACTATTTTCCTCTAGAATTTATTTACTAAACATTTATTTCCATAGTGAAAATTTGTCTCTCTTATGCAACCTTTGCTTTTCCTGCCCCAAGCTGATAAAATCGCAAAGTTATTACAATACATCGCTTGGCAAATACGCTTTAATACCATCAATCTCAATCATTATTCCCGCATACGCCGTTATCGGAAACACAGTAAACATACAAATATCTACTACAACTTTTAGCAAAAAAGATTTTTCATCTATACCCCTCCAAGCATTTTTTATGGATATAGATTACTACATAAAATATAAAAATTCTATTTTTTACTAGACATTATGATTATTTATGATATAATATGCAATTGTATTTATCAATCGAATATTTAGGAGCAAGGTGCCCGTTTAGGGCTTAATAGGGAAATCGGTGCAATACCGATGCGGTCCCGCCACTGTAATAGGGAGCAAATCCATATGATGTCACTGAAGCGCAGCTTTGGGAAGGCTTGGATAAGCGATGAACTAGAGCCAGGAGAACTGCCTGCTTAACAATTACCGTTGACCTACGAGCGATAGGGAGGGAATTTTTAGGGCAGTATTTTTGCTGTTTAAAAATATAACTTCTTCTGTGGTTTTACGCAGAAGAAGTTTTTTTATTCATTAGCATCTATTCTTTCGCTGTTTTGCCCTCTTAATATTTCGTTATTTTCTACGGTAAGAGGCAAAATTAACAACATAAGGAGATTTCCAAATGAGAAAGAAAAACATAGCGATTATGATTTTAACAGCACTTGCATTATCTACGACAGTACAAGCTGCACCAACAGAGGAATTGGATGAATATGCATTAGATACTGTGATTGTTACAGCAACACGAACAAGCGAAAACATAAAAAATGTTCCGGCAAATGTTACTGTAATCACTGCCAAAGATTTAGAAAAGAAACAAATTTTTAGCGTACGCGAGGCACTGCAAAACGAAGTTGGTTTTTATTTATCACCAACGGCGGAAACGAAAAACGGCTTATCACTACGTGGATTTAGCGGTCAAGATATTCTTGTTTTATATGACGGTCAACAAATTAATTCCGCTTTTGACGGTAGTATCGCCTGGGATTCCATTCCGCTAAATAAAATCGAACGCATCGAAATCGTTAGAGGTGCTGGATCATCACTCTATGGTGGTCATGCTGTTGCCGGTGTTATCAATATTATTCCCAAAGAATCCAGCGGAGAAACGAACGTTGATATGAACGTATCTTTTGGCAGTAACAATACATGGAATCGCGGCATAAGCATAGATGGTGCAGTCAATGACGATCTTTCTTTTAACATCGGTTATCAAAAGCGCTCTACGCAAGGATATCGCGGTTATTATAAAACGGTCTCTGGAAAGACTACTGGTTCTTCCTCTGCAACCGCTGACCTTCCAATGTTAGGAAGCGGACAATATGTGATTGGCGGTCGCGGCGAAAAATCGAAAATCAGTGAAGATTATTTTGTCGACTTCACCTACGATATCGACGATAATCGTTCAGTAAAATACTCTTATACCCACAATAATTATAATTACGCTTATAACAATCCTTTTAGCTATATTTACGATAGCGCTGGGAATCAGATATTTAAAGGAACGATCCTTACACAAGATGGTAAATATGTCACCATTAAACCTTCTGACTACCTTGGTTATATTGGCGAACGCGAACAAGATATACATAAAATAAACTACCGTGATGATGAAAATCAAATTAAAATTGGCATTGGTATGACTGATTTGAAGAAAGAAGGCTATAGCTCTGCCGATTCATCCGCCACCTCTACTGATTGGGATGGGAAAGGTAGTTTGGCAAGTTATCCAAGCAAAAATTATAATTTTGATTTCCAAAAAACATGGGAATTCGATAAACATAATGTGATTGCTGGCTTCGCTTGGATGAAAGAAAAAATGACTTATACCTCTTACAGCTTGACCAATTGGAACGATTGGAATTCTATTTCTTCGCTTTCCAGCATCAATAGTGGCTCGACCCATACCTTTGCTCTTTTCGCCCAAGATCAATACACTTTGTCTGAGCAGTGGAAAGTATATACGGGCGTGCGTTTTGATCAATATAAAAAAGAAGGGGGCTACTCTTATCTTGCTTCAGGCAATAGCAGGCAGGATTTCTCTAGTAAATCATTTAGTGAAGTAAGTCCAAAAATTGCTTTTGAATACACGGCTGACGATAGAACCACTTATTTCACAAGCTATGGACATTCCTTCAATCCACCAAGCATTTACAAACTATATCGCCGCGCTGGCACTTCAATGTCAAGCGTACAAGCAAACCCAGATTTAGAACCAGAAACTTCAAATACATTTGAACTTGGCATGAAACGAGACTTAGACGATAATACTTCCTTGGGAATTACACTCTTCCATGTAAAAACTAAAGATAAAATTGCCTTAGCTACAAAAAATGGTGTCAAGGCTTATTATAATCTTGATAACGCCACAGCTAAAGGTGTTGAACTTGAATTAAAACACAAACTAAATGACAATTGGTCTTCTTATTTTAATTACACTTACGAACGAGGCGAAAACGAATCAAACGACCAAACCACCCGCAATTGGGATATTCCAAGACATTTATTACATGCGGGAGTAGATTATACCTACGGTAAAGCGAATTGGGGACTTGACGCGCAATATGTCAGTGAAAGACAAAGCCCCGATGCTGATACAGGGGAATATGGTTCAGAAGATGCCTTCTTCCTAATGAATACTTATCTAAACTACAAAGCAACAGATCAAATCGACTTACAGTTTGGAATTCAAAATTTATTAGACCGTAAATTCTATGCAAGCGAAGCAACAAGCGGAAGAACCTATACGTTGAGCGTCAACTATTCCTTCTAAATATAAAAGCATAGTGATGTTTAAAATGAAAAGGTTTATCGGCTATCTAATTGGACTCGTTCTTTTTTATGCTCCGTTTGCACTTTATCAAAAATTTATATTTTATCTATTGGGTAAAAAAAATTATGCAGATATTCATGATTTTTGTTTGCGTATTCCCCTTGAACATATTTGGCTCGGTCGAATTTTTGACCAGTTTACAATAGAAACAATTACAATGTTTTTATTCATCTCTTCCGCATTTCTCCTTGGGCCATTTTTTTGCGGTCGTCTATGTATTGCAGGTGCGCTAGGCGAATATTTAAGCCATCTTATCCCTCATAAATTTCAAATCAATTGGACGCGTTATATTGATCCAGTACCAGTCCGGTATGGAATATTCATTGGTTTTCTATTATCCCCATTTATTGGTGGGTATTTAGCTTGTGCATATTGTAATTATCGCTTAATAGAGGCAGGTATTTTTTACGTCTTTATGGGGGAAAGAACCGTTTTATCCTCTTCTGTTCTTTTCACTGCTGTTCTCTGGCTCGGTTTGTTTGGCTTATTTACCAGAGGAGGACGTGGCTTCTGTAATTTTATTTGTCCTGTCGGCGCAGCACAAAATCTCATTCATTGGCTCGGCTCTAAATTTCCTTTTGTATTGCGTCTTAAAATTAACCATTCACATTGCATTCAATGCGGTAAATGCATAGATCAATGTCCAATGGGCGCACTCCAAGTACAAAAAAATATGCTCCATCACCATGCGCATCATTGTATTACCTGTAAACAATGTATAGAAAGTTGCCCTGTAAAGGCAATTTCCTATACTACAGAAAAAAAGAGTCTTAAACATCAGGAAGTGAATTTATGCAACAAAAAATAAGTAAGTATGCCATCACACCAATCTTTGCGAGTCTCACTATTTTTTCAGGCAGTTGCACTGGAACTTGCGGGAGTTGCACTGGTGCCTGTATCAGTGGGATTGTGCTGGCAGGCACAATCTGTGGAAACTATTGTTTGGAGCGCAATAAACATTCGAATGAGAATTCTAATGCATTTGGAGAGCGTTTAAAATGAGCTACAAAAAGCAAGCCTTTATTTTTCTTTGCAGCATACTCATTGCAATTTGTGCTGGCTACTATGCAACAAGTCAGCGCGCTGAAACGTTTCACTTCAAAGTAATCATGCCTAAGCATTCACAAACAGAAACAATAAACCTGGCAACATTAGGATTTCCTAAAAAGGTATTGCAAGGTGGGCAAATCCGTATAATTAGCGATAGACAATCCTTTCAAAATAATAGCGCTGCCCCATTACATTTAAAAATTACCATGACAGGGTTGCCCGCCGATTTAAAAATCTATACCAAGAGCGAAGGTTGGCAACGCTTTGATTCCCCTTTAGAAATCATCATTGAACCTAACCAAAGAATACTGCTCGGGATCGAAACAAATCTTTCGCGAAAGAATTCTTTCCTGCCATTCATCGGCAATATTGATTTAACGATAGAGGAATTGAATCAACAAAAACGTCTTCATATTCACAAGTTTGAACTTGTAAACTTATAAAACTGCGCACAGAATGAACTGTTTCATCCTGTGCGCAGTTTTTCTTTAATCCTCTATTAATAATTCCGATATTGCCATAACTGATAAAAAAGGTGCTTGCGCGTAAGCAACTCTGTAAAATTGCCATGTTCAACAATCCGTCCATCTGCCAAGACGAAAATTTCGTCCATTTTTTCTAATCCGGCAAATTGATGTGTAATTAGAATTAAGGATTGTTCTTTGGTGTTGCTTAGCACCGTATCCATAAAAACCTCTGCGGTTTTGGCATCCAGATTGACCGTCGGCTCATCTAGTAAAAGAATCGGAGCTGGCTTTAGCAGTGCTCTAGCTAAGATTAAGCGTTGCCTTTCGCCGCCCGATAGCTTCTGCCCATTTTGTCCCACGATAAAATCCAGTCCCTCCGCTAGGGAGCTTACAAAATCAAATAATCCGACTTTTTTCAGCACTTCAACCATCTCTAGTTCCGTTGCCTCAGGTTTGACGATGAGAAAATTCTCACGCAAAGTCGTATGAAAAATATGCGATTCCTGCGTAACTACACAAAAATATTTACGCACATCTTCCGCTTCCATTTCCCGATACGAAACTGCCCCCAACGTAATTTCACCCTGCTCATACTCCCAAAATTTTAAGAGTAAATTTGCCAAGGTACTTTTCCCCGAACCACTTTCGCCAACAATCGCAATCTTTTTCCCTGCAGGAATCATGACAGATAGATTTTTTAGCACCGGTACTTCCTGCTGATACTGAAAAGATACCTCTTTTACCACTAAATCAAGCGATTTTGTAGGTAAATGCTTTTCTATCGGCGATTTTGGTTCATGCGCTGCATCCGCAACAGAAAAAATTGATTTTGCCGCCGCCAATGTAGACGCTCCGTATTGCCAAACAGCCGGCAACGGAACTGCCGCTTCAAAACTACTTTGCACCGTGAGTAAAAGGACAACGAGCCAAACACCACTTAACTCACCCTCAGCAACGCTATAACAAAACACTAAAAGTACGAAGAAGTATGCGAGATTTACGACTGTCGTAGCAATCGCATGATTTAAAGCCGTAATTTTTGCCTCCTTAACTTGTAACTTTGCCAAGTGATTTTGCATTTCTTCAAGATTGATCAAATAAGACTCTACTTTGTTCGCAATCGTAAGTTCTGCAATTCCTTCAATTCCATCTAAAAGTAGACTTTTTTGCCGAGCTTCCACAGGAGATAACGATTGCATATGCAAACGCTTATACTGTCGAACACACATCGGCACTACCAAGCCAATCAGCAAAAAGGCAAGAGCAAAAATAAAAAATGCCGGCGATGCAAAGTAAAGTAGGATTCCACCTACTGCAATCAAAACTAAAAATGCTGTAATTAGAGGGGAAATAACTCTTAAATAAAAGTCCTGTAACCGTTCAATAGAGGTAGTAAGCAAATGAAACAATGCACCAGTTTGCCATATCTGCAATTTTGCCGGTGCCTGTACTTCTAATCTTTGATAACACCAAACCCGAAGCTGTGTAATGATGCGAAAAGTTGCATCGTGTGCAAAACACCGTTCTGCATACCGAAGCACTGCTCGTAAAATTCCAAAAAAACGCACGCCAACAATCGCTAAAGATAATTCATAAATAAATGGATGTAAGGCTGCTGTTGCAATCAAATAGCCCGCACATGCCATAAGCATCGCTGAGCTCATCACTGTAGCCCAAGCAAAAAATAGCGATAAAGCAATATGCCATCGTACAGGATAAATAAGGCGTAATAATCGAAGAAATGTCTTCATGGTAAAGCCCCCTTATAGGCTTGATATAAAGCTGCATATGTACCATTGCGCGCAATAAGCTCCTCATGACTCCCCATTTCACAAATTCTTCCCTGTTCCATAACCACGATTTTATCCGCTTTTTGTGCAAGCTTTAATTTATGGGCGATAAAAAGCAGTGTCCGATTCGTTCCCAGTGCATCAAGTGACTCCTCAAGTTCCATTTCTGTCTTCACATCAATTCCCGCTGTCGGTTCATCAAGAATAACGAGTGGCACATCCTGCAAAAAGGCTCTAGCTAATGCAAGTCGCCGTTTTTGTCCACCACTTAAACTTTGTCCACCATCGCCGATTCTTGTCTCATACTCTTGTGGTAACTGCATAATAAAGTCATGTGCTTTTGCTAGTTTCGCAGCTTGCTTAATCTCTTCTAGCGATGCGCGCTTTGCCAGGGCGATATTTTCGCCAATCGTCGCTTGAAAGATATGTGGATTTTGTCCAACGTAAGTGATATGGCTAAACCAGCTTCGCTTCGTTAAATTCTGTAGATTTCGCCCATTGATAAGGACTTCTCCAGTTTGCGGCGTAATAAAGCCTAAGATTGCCCGAATCAGCGTCGTCTTGCCGGCTCCACTTGTACCCACAATCGCAATTCGCTGATTCGCGGGAATGTCAAGTGAAACGTCATCTAACGCAAATGCAGACTTATTCTCATAAGCAAATTTTACTTGCTGAAACTCTATCGCAACATTTTGCGCACAAAAATCTTGTCCACGCTCTGCCCGCATTACAAAACCCTCGCCAAGTCTTTGATAAATGTGCTGGGCTGCTGTAACCGCCGTAATCGCACTATGAAAAGCACTCCCAAATTGGCGAAGTGGCTGGTAAAACTCTGGCGCAATAAGTAGTAGAAAAAACGCCAGTAAAAAATCTATTTCTCCGGAAAGAAGTCTTAGTCCAACCGTTACCGCAACAAGTGCAACGCTCAAAGTTGCAACCATTTCTAAAACAAGCGCGGATAAAAAAGCCACCCTAAGCACAGACATCGTTGCCGTACGAAAGTTTTCCGAACTTCGCCGTACCAACACTTCTTGATCTTTGCTCCGTCCGAACAATTTTAAAACAGTGAGCCCCTTCATTACCTCAAAGAAATGCTGACTGAGATGCGACAACGTTTTCCACTGACGCTGATTCGCTTTTTCTGCCCTTTTACCGATAAGAATCATAAAAATCGGAATAAGCGGTGCAGTTATACAAAATAAAAATAGCGTAGATAAATCAAGTGGTAGAACAACACTGATAATGACAATAGGCGCAATTGCAACTGTAATCAACTGTGGTAAAAATTTGCTAAAGTATTCATCAACTGATTCAACACTTTCTGTCAGTAGATGAAGTAATGCACCATTTTCTTCGCCATTTAAGGTAACTGTGCCCGCTATAAAAATTCTTTGAGAAAGTTCTTTGCGTAAGCGGCTTTTTACCCTCACTGCAATTTTTTTTGCCAGCACATCAATACTCCAAATACATAGTGGCCTTAAACATAGAAAGAGAAGCAGCACCATAAACTGCGGTACTGCTTCTTCTACCGACCGACTCTTCAAAAACACCCCATCTACAATCCACGCGGTAAAATACGCTCCGCCAACAATACAGATAGAATGTAAAAATTGTAGTAAAGCAAGAAAAAATCCTCTTTGGTATTGATCTCTCACTTCTTTTGTCAATCGTACATCTAACATATCAATACTCCAAATTTTTCGCCGTCACACGTTTCCGAAATACCCAATATGTCCAAGCCTGATATACAAGAACAATTGGTACGAAAACTATCGCAGCAATCGTCATAATAGATAGAGTATACTGCGTAGATGCTGCATTGTAAATCGTTAGACTCCAATCAGGATTTAAACTAGACACCATTAAGCGTGGGAATAACCCTACGAAAAAAGCTACCGTCGTACAAATAATCGCCAACGCACCACAAGTAAATCCAAGTCCGTACTTTTTCATCCACGCCAAGCCGTAGCCAATCACAAAGACTACTGCCGCAATCGTCAAGATGCTTCCTGCTGCTATACTGGAAAATAAATCTGTATTTGTATACGTCATCATCATACACGCTACAAATAAAAGAATTGCCAATGCACCACACTTTAAAGCAACATTACGCGAGCGTAAAACAAGATATGCTTCCGTCTTAAGCGTAAGGAACATCGCCCCGTGGAATAAGAAAACGAAGACAAAGGTAAGTCCACCTAAAATTGTATAAGGCGATAATAAATCAAAAAAACTACCTACATAAATCATCTTTTCGTTTATCATAATGCCTTGCAAAAGATTTGTTACTGCTACACCCCATAAAAATGCCGGAACTACACTGCCGAAAAAAATCAACCAATCCCAAGTGTTGCGCCATACAGGGCTTTCATCTTTACTACGGAATTCAAATGCTACACCACGACCAATCAATGCCAATAGCATTAGGAACAATGCCAAGTAAAAGCTGCTAAACATCGTTGCATATACATGTGGAAATGCCGCAAACAATGCACCACCAGCCGTAATCATCCAAACTTCATTTCCATCCCAAACCGGACCAATCGTATTGATAATCATCCGACGCTCAATATCATCTTTCCCTAGGAACGGCAACAACATCCCCACACCATAATCAAACCCTTCAAGGAGAAAAAATCCAGCAAATAAAACCGTAATTAAAATAAACCATACAACGGTTAAATCCATAAGGAGCCGCCCCCTTTCTGATTTTCAGAAATTTTTTCAGGTCCTTTTTTTATAAATTTCATCGTTAAATACGCTGCTGCAACAAATAAAACGGAATAAATTAACGTAAACCCAATTAAGGAAATAGCAACTTCAGTTCCTGTAATATTTTGCGAAATTGCTTGATCTACTTTCTGTAAGCCAACAACCATCCATGGCTGCCTGCCACCCTCCGTAATATACCAACCTGTCGAGTTTGCAATATACGGCAATGGAAGCATACATAACAGCGTTCTTAATACAATCGGATACCGCTCTAATCTTCCAGAGAAAAACAAGAACCCACTTAAAAAGAGAATTCCCAACAAAATCATTCCCGCTGCAATCATGATTCTAAAACTCCAAAACATTCCGGCTACATCAGGAATATAGTTCCCAGCACCATAAGTTTGTTCAGCTTTGGCCTGCAACGCTTTTAACCCCTGCACCTCTCCATCAAAAGAATTATAAACCATGAAAGTCAGCATCCCTGGAATGGCAAGTTGCTGCCTGTTCTCCTGATTCACTTCATCTATTGTTGTATATATCGTAAATGGTGCCGGATTTTCCGTCTCCCAAAGTGCTTCCACCGATGCCAATTTCATTGGATGATAATGCCCTAAATATTGTGCTTGTAAATGTCCACTGCCCATCACAGCTAATAAACCAACAATTGACCATACTACACTGAATTTAAAAGAAGTCTTAAATACATCTAAATATGTTCTTTTTAATAAATGATATGCACTAATGGATGCAACAAAAACACCTGCCGTTGCAAGCCCTGATAATACGGTATGTAAAAACTGTCCTGCTAGATACGGATTTGTCAAAAGTGCTACGAAATCCGTCATCTCTGCCCGCCCGTTTTGCAATGCATATCCTACAGGATTCTGCATGAATGAATTTGCAACTAAAATCCAAAATGAAGATAAATTACTGCCGATTGCAACGAGCCAAATACAAGCCAGATGCACTTTCTTAGATAATCTGTCCCAACCAAAAATCCACAAGCCTAAAAATGTAGATTCAAGAAAAAATGCAGTCAATGCTTCTAATGCCAGCGGCGCACCAAAAATATCCCCCATGAACCTTGAATACTCTGCCCAATTCATACCAAAGTGAAACTCTTGTACAATCCCTGTCACAACGCCCATCGCGAAATTAACCAAAAATAACTTGCCCCAAAACTTCGTCATGCGCCGATATACATCTTTACCTGTCGCCACATAAAAAGTTTCTAACAAAGCGATAAAAAGCGATAGCCCCAATGTAAGCGGTACAAACAAGAAATGATATACTGTCGTAATTGCAAACTGCCATCTGGATAGCAAAATTGCCTCCATACCTCTCACCTCAAATTCCTTATATTTATTTAAGTATAATCTTTCCATTTAAGTTAGTCAATAAAGGTTATTATTTAATACACTTTCAAATATTTGAATTATTTGACATAAAAGATATTTTTATTATATACTTAAAATATTATATTATAGCCTTTTGTTATATTTTATATACTTACATTTTGATTCTTATTCTTTCAATAAATTTAGGAGAAATTATAAATAATTTCTCCTATTTATTTTATTTTCATATTTTATAAGGATATTCTTCTAACGGGCAAAATAATTATTCCTGTAATCTGTGAAAATAAATTATATCGCCTAATTTTATCCGATGACTAATCCTCTCATCTAGCGAAATCAGCGATTCACACAAAATCAAAGCTTTTGGTTCGCACCTTTACAGACTCCAACCTTCTATATGTTGGAGTTATACCCAACAGGACACAGGCGAGCAGATTAGTTTCTGGATAAGGTCGGCTAGGCTTCAGAGGGAGTAAAGCTCCATTTGAAGCAAGTCTACTTTATTAAAAAGCGGGGGAACCACTATTGGGGTGAATGTCTGTAATAATACAGCTAGGGGAGTTATCTTTCTTTCCGAATCCGTCAGCTAACCTCGTCGGCGCAAAAAAAGAAGGAGGAGTTCTATTGAAAAAAATCAAGGTAGGTATTTGGGGCTTTGGGAAAACAGGTAAATTAATAGCAGATGAATTTTTAAAAGATTCACGTTTTGTACTCTCATGGGTAGTGAGAAAAAACAAAATAAAATACTCAAAATTTGCCAGTAGCGATTTAGGTTATGAAACTAATATAGGAAAAATAATCCCTATTTCAGATGTATCCGATAACTTTTTCTTAAAAAACCCTGTAGACATCTTGGTTGATTTTTCTCACAATTACGGCGTCCATTCTTACAAAAATGCTGCAAAATCAGGAATCGCTATAATTTCTGGTGTCTCTAACTATCAGCCAGAAGAGCTATCTTTATTAAAATCACTTTCAGAAATTACACCCGTACTTTATTCTCCCAATATTACACTTGGCGTTACTTTTTTAATGGTAGCTTCACATGTGCTAAAAAAAATTATTCCTAATGCAGATATTGAAATTATTGAAGAACATTTTAAAGGAAAGACCGAAGTCTCCGGAACTGCAAAAAAAATTGCCCAAACTTTAGAATTAGATGAATCTCAGCATATAAACTCGATTCGAGTTGGTGGTATCGTCGGTCGACACGAAGTTATTTTCGGCATGCCAAATCAAACAATTCGATTATCACACTCAAGTATAAGTCGTGCCGCTTTTGGACAAGGGGCTATCTTTGCAGCAAAGCATCTAATTGGCAAAATGCCAGGCTTATATTCAATGGAAAGTATTATTGCTGATATGGTTCGCAAACACTGCCCCACTTATTAAGAAAGTAATAAGTTTATTTAATGATGAATAAAAATAGGAGTGGTTATATTATGTTTAAAACAAATGAATATTTCGAGGGGAACGTAGTCTCTATTGCATTTAAAAATCAGGAAGGGTCTGCAACTGTAGGCGTTATGGAAATTGGCGAATATGAATTCGGCACTTCTTCTACAGAATACATGACTGTAATTAGCGGTAGTATTTTGGCAAAACTTCCTGGAGAAACAGAATTTAAAGAATATCTACCTAAGCAAACTTTCATCGTTGAAGCAAACAAAAAATTCCAAGTGAAAATCATTGAGCAAACAGCATATTTATGCTTCTATAAATAATTCAATTACTAAACGCCGTCTATAATAATTTTATAGACGGCGTTTATTTTAATATTTTCACTATGATAAATTACACTTAAAAGATAATAGTTATCATTTAATAACTTTTATGAAAAACTATGGGTATTTATAAAAATTAAAGTAAATGTGAGAAAATAGGCTAAAAATCATCCTATATCCGCCTTTAGCAGAATTTTAAACTCTTAGTTAATTTGCTATAATGAAGCACATCAAGCAAGCAAAGCTTGAATATTAGTAAAAATTAATGAAATTAAAATACTTAATACAAACGGAGGATTTATATTATGAAAAAATTTGTATGCTCAATCTGCGGATATGTTCATGAAGGAACTGAACCACCAGCACAATGTCCTTTATGCAAAGCTCCTGCTTCTAAATTCGTTGAACAATCTGGTGAATTAGTATTTGCTGATGAACATCGCATCGGTGTTGCACAAGGCGTTGATGAAAAAATTCTTGAAGGGCTACGCCAAAACTTTAATGGCGAATGTGCCGAAGTTGGAATGTACTTAGCAATGAGCCGCGTTGCGGATCGTGAAGGATATCCTGAAATCGCAGAAGCTTTCAAACGCTATGCTTTTGAAGAAGCTGAACATGCAGCAAAGTTTGCTGAACTTTTAGGCGAAGTAGTAACTTCCAGCACAAAGAAAAACCTTGAATTACGCGTTGCAGCAGAGCATGGTGCATGCGCTGGTAAAATGGATATCGCTAAAATGGCAAAAGCACAAAATCTTGATGCAATCCATGATACAGTTCATGAAATGGCAAAAGACGAAGCGCGTCATGGCTGTGGATTCGCTGGATTATTAAGCCGCTATTTTAATAAATAAAAATTACATATATATTATCTAATTCCAGATATACTTTTAAGAACGCGATAAAAAATGGCATCATTACGAATGTAATGATGCCATTTTTATTCCTCGTCTTTGATTCGATCAAACATGGAGATTGTATCAATTAAATGATTATTAAAAATTTGTTTTGCTACTTTTAATAGTTCCAAAATCATCGGATCCCTTAAAGTATATGTAACCTTATTTCCCTCTTTTGTCCCATGAACAATGGATTTATTTCTGAGAATCGCTAGTTGTTGTGAAACCGCTGAACCCTCTGAACCGATAAGTGTTTGCAATTCATTAACATTCTTATCCCCTTCTGCTAAAAGTTCAAGAATACGAATTCTCAGCGGATGTGCCAATGCTTTAAAAAAATCAGCTTTAAATCGCTGCACTTCTAAATTCAAATTATTCCCCCCGATTCAAAACTTGTTCATATTTATCTAACGCCAATAAAATTCCTTGTATTAAAGCTTGCGGGCGTGGCGGGCAACCCGGAACATATACATAGACAGGAACAAATTTATCTACGCCTGCTCCATTCGCGTACGTTTCTCCAAAAACACCACCACCACATGCACAAGCACCAATTGCTAAAACAATCTTCGGCTTCGGTGTTGCATCATAGGTAATCTTCAATGCATCTTCAAGATTACGAGTAACACCACCCGTTACCATCAGCATATCCGCATGACGCGGTGACGGTACAAAACTCACACCGAACCGTGCAATATCGTAAATCGGATTACTAAGTGTCGACATTTCAAAATCACATCCATTGCATGACCCTGTATCTACGTGACGAATATGAAGCGAACCTCCCAATACCTGTCTAATCCGCTTTTTTAATTTAAATCCCAATTCTTCTTCATTCATTTAAGCAATATCCCTCCTTTATGAAGTCTTACTTTATTGCCAAATCATATAAATCTTCTTTATTTCTTACTGCGAGATAACAATCTGTCGTCTGCTCAATTGATCCATCTGAACAATGTCTTACACAGTTTCCACAAAAAACACATTTTCCATGAAAGAGTTGAACTTTCCCATCTGCTTGAATTGATAATGCACCAGATGGGCAAAATTCAACACAGGATTTTAATACTGTGCTTAATGGATCATTAATTTTTATACGACCACGATATTTTTTCGGAGGTGTATCTAATGGTTGTTTTTGCGTTACTGGTCCGGTCTTCCATATTTTCATTATTATATCTATCATAGACTCTTCCCCTTCTTTCTTACCTTGCTATCTGTCGCAACAGGAATAACAAAGTTCAAAGCTCTTATTAATTAATGGAAAATCCGGTATGATGTTATTTTGAACAGACAAGGCAACTGCAGACCAGTTACTATACGACGCCGAACGAATTCGATAACGATAAATTACATTTTCCGGTCCAAGCATAATCCAGTGGCAATTCTCACCACGTGATGATTCTGTCCAACCAAACGTTGTTGTATATGGTTTTATTGTCGGAATACCTGTGCAAATATCACCTACCGGTAAAGAGGTAAGCACTTGATGGATAATAGATAGCGATGCATCTACTTCTCTAATTCTAATTTTTATTCTTCTTAGTACATCACCTTTTGTCTTCACCGGAACGTCAAACTGAACTTTGCCATATGCCGCATATGGCAAGTCACGTCGGCAATCAATATCTCTGCCTGAAGCTCTCGCTGCAACCCCTACTACTTCCAAATCCGTAACTTGTTTTAAATTTAAGCACCCGGTTCTCTCCATGCGATTAACTGCAATTTCATGACTGAGCAAGATATTCACGAGTTCATGAAAATCTTCTTTTAATTCTACAAGTTCTTTCGTTATCATTGTAATTTCATCTGCTGTAACGTCTTGCTTCATCCCACCCAATGCAATCGCACCACGTAAATAACGGTGACCGGATAATCGTTCATTTAATTGTAATAGCTGCTCACGCATTCTAGCACCTTGGCTATTTCCAACAGCAAAACCATAACCTGCACAAATATTGCCGACATCCCCCACATGATTGTACAGCCTCTCTAATTCAAGAAACAAAGTTCTTAAATATGCAGCGCGTTTGGGTATTTTTACCTTCGCTGCATTTTCTATCGCCTGGGCAAATGCCACACTGTGCGAAACATTACAAACACAACAAATTCGTTCTACTAGAAACATCGCCTGATCGATCGTCTTACCTTCTAAAGTTTTTTCTATCCCACGATGTGTATAAAATAATTTTGCATCCAAATGAAGAATCGTATCACCAACGGCTCCAAAACGAAAATGTCCCGGTTCAATAATGCCCGCGTGAATCGGCCCCACAGGAATCTCAGTAATATCTTCGCTCGTATATTCAACAAAGGTATTTCGATCCTGCGTTCTAGGCACCATCAAATCATATTTATAATCTTTGCGCAATGGATAAAAGTCTTCTGGCCAATCCCCATGCAAAATTAACGGACTACGATCAGGATGTCCTAGCGCTCTAAGCCCTAATAAATCATTCACTTCACGTTCATACCAGTTAAGTGCCGGCATATGTGACGCCATGGAGGGAAATGTGGGGTCACTTTCATCAATAAAAATTTTTATTGTAATAAAATGCTTAATTTCATCAATAGCAAATACATAGTATAGAGCAAAAACGCCATTGATTCCACGCTCATCATTTCCTACCATCGTAAATAGACGCGCATTTTTCTCTTCATATATAAATCGGCAAACTTCTACTAAATCCTGTTTTTTGATATTTAAAATCGTATCCAGCTCATTTTCTTGGGTAGAAATAATCTGAGACTGTAGCTGCTGCATTAACTTTTTAACAAATCTTCTTTTATAATCTGCAAGCATTATTTTCCCCCTCCTTCAAGTACACTTGCTGCGATACAGATAGAATCTTGAATAAATTCAGGTACATAAATTCCACATAATACAATAAATATAAATGGAATTAACATCGCACATTTCATCCATACATCGGTTGTCTTACTTCCTATTCGCGTTGGAATTTCACCAAAAGCCATACGAACTACATAATATGTCATTCCTGCGAAAATAAGCACTACCAATCCCGCCAAAGCACAAGATGCCCAAAGCTTTTCTGCTTCAACACCTGCCATCATAATCGTAAATTCACTAATAAAAATACTAAACGGCGGTGCGCCTGCTACTGCCAATGCTGCGAATAAGAAAATTCCACCTGTCCAAGGCATTGCTCGAATGACACCAGAAATCCGTTCAATATATTTAGAGTGATACTTTTGCGCAATATTTCCGGCTGACATAAAAAGTAGTGATTTCCCCATTGAATGATTAAACATGTGTAAGAACGCACCATACAAACCAAGTGGACCACCAATTCCTACCGCTAAGGTAATAATCCCCATATGTTCTACGCTAGAAAAGGCCAGCATACGCTTTAAATCATGCTGCACCATAATAAACGGCACGGTAACACTAATCGACAATAACCCAAAAACAATTAAATACTCTCCTGCATTCCCCTGAAGCGCAATATTGGCAATTGAAAAAACACGAAATAATCCATATAACGCTGTATTTAATAAAACGCCCGATAAAACAGCGCTGACTGGCGCAGGTGCCTGACTATGCGCATCTGGAAGCCAAAAATGCATTGGCGCCAGCCCCGCTTTCGTTCCAAAACCAATGAGAATAAAAATAAAACCGATTTCTACCCATTTAGGATTTAACGTATGAGCAACTCTCATCAGCTCTGTCCATTGCAAAGCCGCAGATTGCTCCTCACCAATACTGTGAAGCCCTGACAAATAAATAAATACAATGCCAAGTAAAGCAAAGCCGATACCAACAACACCCATAATCAAATATTTCCAAGCCGCTTCTAATGAATGCTGAGTGCCATAAAAAGCAACAAGCATTGCTGAAACAAGTGTTGTAAGCTCAATTCCTACCCAAAGCAACCCTAAATTATCAACTGCGCTGACAATTAACATTGTTAAAATAAAGAAGTGAAAGAAAAAATAATATTTCCCTAATTGGCTTTCTGTAATCACTTTTTCCTTTAACTCATAACGCATATATCCCACGGAATAAATGGCTGCCGCGCAGCCGACTAAAGAAATCAGAATGATATTAAATGCACCCAAAGCATCAATATAAATAAGACTTGCATAAATGCTAATAACTTCACCATTAAAAACATGATTGCCAATACATAATGCAATCACCAGTGTAGCAATAGACCCGATCACCTGAAATATATCAGCAACTTTCGTACTTCTGACCAACCCCGATATAATTCCAGTAATAAATGGCACGATAAATAAAGCGATTGCTAACATATATTATCCCCTTAAATCCTGCATTTTTTCTGTATTTAAACTGTGGAATACAGAATGAATTCTAAATGATAAACTTGCAATAATCACCACAGCAACAAATAAGTCAAAGAAAATCCCTAATTCTACTGCGAGCGGCATCCCGTAACTAATTGCCTGTGTAAGTAAAAACAGTCCATTTTCAATAACGATAACACCTATTCCCTGCATTAAAACCTGTTTGTTATTAATAATCGTAAAAGTTCCTAAAAATACAAGAATAATTGCAGTTCCTAAAAAATGAACACCATGTTCTGCTCCAGGGAGACTTAACTGTGATGCAATATATTCACCCGTTACAATTAAGACAAGCGCAATAAAAATAGATGTTAATTTATTCATCGTTCGCTCAACATTTCGCTGTGCTTTCGTCTTTTGGACAGTATAGTACAAAATATATGGAATAATTAAAGTCTTAACGATTAGAGTGAGTAATGCCGCAATCAATAAATGCACCATACCCGTCTTATGCCACATTAAAAGAGCAATTGCTGCTAGTCCAGCCGATTGAATCGCAATAATTACAACAGCTCCCATCGACTTTTTTGTCCGAAATAAAAATAACGTACTCAGTAATAATACTGAATTCACAATACTATCTAAAACGAGATTTCCCATCTCTCTATCCCCCTATCTCGCAATTTGTACGACAATTGCCAAAATAGATAAAGCCATCGATGATACCAATAACTTAGGTATCATAAACAACCGTACTTTCGCATAAGCCGTCTCAATCGCTGCCAGCAAAACGCCAACAACAATTACTTTTACAATATAAAAAAACAATCCTATCAAAATACTTGACAGCGTATATTCAATAGAAATCCCCCATGGAACAAACAAATTAATAAACATAGTAAACAATAACGTCTGTTTGACCATAACCGCCCAATGCATTAAGCCCAAATAACGGCCTGAATATTCAAGCATCATCGCTTCATGTAGCATCGTAAGCTCCAAATGCGTATCTGGATTGTCATAAGGAATTCGTCCCGTTTCCGCTATCACAACAATCAAAAAAGCAACACAAGATAGCCAATGACCATAATCAAAAAAATCTAAAGATTGATCATTTAAGCAAGCAACAATTTCACCAACATTCGTTGTCCCAACATTAATCAATACTGCAATTACAGACAACAATAATGCCGGTTCGGTAATCGCAGACATTACCATTTCACGGCTTGCCCCCATGCCACCAAACGCACTTCCAGAATCAAGCCCTGTAAGGGCAATAAAAAACCGAACAACGGCAAATAAATACACAATGACAATAATGTCTCCAATCATACCTAACGGCGCTTTGATAAACACGTTTGGAATGATTAAGCTAACAATAAGTAATACGCCTAAACAAATATATGGCGTACCACGCGTAAGCCAAGAAGAATCTTTTGCAATCACAGCATCTTTACGAAGGTATTTAAAAATATCGCGATACGGCTGCACAATATCTGCACCTACTCGATTTTGCAGCCTAGCTTTTGTCTTCTTAATAATCCCCTGCACTAACGGAGCTAAAAACAATACTAAAACCATCTGTAAAATTATTACACAAATCTTTTCTAGCATATTACACCTACCCAATCCACAGCAACGTGATGATTAAAGCGGCTACCATATAAGATAAATAAGCTTGTAAATTGCCGTTTTGAATCATCTTAATTTTCTTAAATACCTTGACTAAAATCCCTACACTTGGTTTGTAAACATTATCTGCCAATCTTGCACTAATATCCAATTGATGTCCAATTTTTTTTGGATAATATTCATACACTTGATCAATTTCCACCTGCCGTGTAAGCCCCATGATTCTTTTATAAATCAATAAAATCGGATGAGAAAATGAAGTCCCCGTATATTGCATTTGCACTTGATGAATCGTTCCACAGTTCCATGTATCTTCGATTTCATATTCGCTTTTTCCATATTTTATTACTAGAGCCAACATAATCAGTGCAATAATTGTGATAACAGCTATCCCAAGGAGTCCTATAGATAATACTTGAAAATGATCATCCTTAAATGGAATAAATAACACCATTTGCCAACCTAATACAATGTCATTAAAATACGTATGTACTACAGCATTAATTATTGGCAAAACAATCCCGGGGAACATGCCCAAGAATAATGAAATCCCTGCTAATAACCCCATACCAACGCGCATACCTACCCCTACTTCTTTTGCCTCAGCTGCACTTTTACTCCGAGGCTTCGCCAAGAATCCCATGCCAAAGTTTTTTACTACAGCCACTACGCAAAATGCACCACTTAGACCTAAAATTGCAATAACTATAGAAGCAAATAATTTTACCCAAGCACCTGTACTGTCAAAAACCATATGCAAGAGCGATTGTAGCAATCCCCACTCGCTAATAAATCCGCAAAATGGAGGCAAAGACGCAAGTGACATGCCACCAATCAAAACAAAAGCACTTGTCCACGGCATACGATGAATTAAACCGCCCAATTGATTTACATTACAAGTTCCAGCCTTTTCTGCTACTGCACCTGCTCCCATAAACATCAGGGCTTTAAATACCGAATGATTTAGCACATGGTAAAGTGATGCAAGCATCGCAAGTGCCGCAAGAAGCATTTGTTCTTGACTTTGAAAGAACAATGTCGCACCAACACCAACAAAAATGATCCCTAAATTTTCGGCACTACTATAAGCCAAAAAACGTTTCATATCATTTTGGATAACCGCTAATAAAATACAAAAAATAGCTGTGATTGCACCAATCATCATCATGAGTACTCCCCACCAAGACGGACCAGTACCTAAAAAATCAAAAGTTACTCTAATTAATGCATATACCGCTGTTTTGATCATCGCCGAAGACATCAGTGCAACTGCACTGCTCGGCGTTACCGGATATGCCCTTGGCAACCACACCTGCAATGGAAATACGCCCATTTTTGTACCAAAGCCCAATAAACACATCACAAAAATTGCATTTTTCGTAAAGGAAGGTAAACTTTCTCCAATCTGATGATAATCAGCAAAATTTACACTGCCCGTATAATAATATAAAGTTAAAAATGAAAACGTTAAGAAAACACTGCCAATATGCGTCATCACGACATACATATAGCCACCTGATCGAACTTTTGCTTGTTCATGATCAAACATTACTAAAAGAAAAGAAGTCAGTGCCATGAATTCCCAAAAAATCATGAAGGTCAATGAATTATCTACACCGACTACACCAACTAACGATAAAATAAAAATATTCACCAAACCACCAAGCCAGCCAGCGCGCTTGCTTTTAAAATACTTTTGGGCATAGCCAAATGCGTAAAATGGTATAATCGTCGACATAACACCAATGACCAATAAAAAAAAGGCCGATAACGCATCAAAATGAAAATTCATCCCTATGGAACCAACAATACGCCATCCATCAATATCAATCGGCACTCCGCTACGCAAAACCTTCATTGATAACGCAGTGGTTAAAACACCGCCAAAAAAAGTGCAGGCATTCGCAATCGTATTCGCTAATTGTTGATAACGATTAAATACAAAAGGAAAAATCCCGCCCATCACAAAACAAACTACACTCATTTGAAAAATTGTCAAATAAAAATCCTGCAACGCCATACATCCTCCGAATATTAATACTATTGAATATCTGATTATTCAAATATACTAGATAAGATAAAAATACACAAAGAGCATATTTTTGATTAAATCAATGAAAAGCATTAAAACATTGCATTGGATTAAACTATTATCCCCATGCTCGCTTTTTCTTCATATTTCAAAAACAATCAAAGATTCATCTTTGATTGTTTTAAAAAAAGCTATCAAACCAGAAAATTCTCATTTCTAAATTTGATAGCCAAAATTTAATTCTTATTTTATCTAACCCGACGGCTTGCCAAATCAAACGCCCCAAGCGCTTTTAATTCTGCCTTATCAAGTTTATTTTCGATACGTGTCAACGTGTTTTCCACTCTAAAATTACATTCTAGTTGTGCTTGCCGAGCGTCAAACAAAGTACCGAATTTATTGTGCATCGTATCTTCAATCCGTAATACGTCTTCCTTTAATCCAGTGACATCTTCTTTTAATTCTGCTACGTCTGTTTTTAAATCTGCTATATCTGATCTTATTCCTGAAATCTCACCATTTAATTGCTTAAACCCTTCAAGCATAATCTGCTTAAGCTCTTTTAATTCCTCGATGATAATCCCTCTTTTCTTAAAATCTGATAATGTAGACTTATTATAATACAAGTTTTTGCATTTAGAAAGATTTTTTTGTTTACTCTTTCATTAATATCACTTTTCCTGCTTCCCGTGTCTTTTGCATATCAATTATCCGCTGATTTCGACTACCGCGAAAAGGTAATCTCAAATCACGCTCTGCTAGAATAAATTTTCCATCAATCAACACATCAGTAGCCGCTAAGAGTTCATCCACCGCTTCATCATGCATTGCATCTAATTCCTCTAATGTATATCCAGTATAGACCGTAACATCCAATTTTCGCGCATGAACCAATTTAGCTAATAAAGCCAATGGTTTTGCTTGGCAAAATGGTTCACCACCACTGAATGTTACTCCCCTAAGCAAGGGGTTATCCACAATTTTTGTTAATAAGCTGTGGATAGCTACAGTTTCACCACCAGAAAAATCGTGTGTATGTGGATTATGACATCCCTCACACCGATGTGGACAACCTTGAGTAAATATTGTAAACCGTAAACCTTTTCCATCAACAATAGACTCTTCAACAACTCCCGCTATTTTAAGCTCGTTTAAATCCATGCTTTACTCTATCCTTTTCTTCTGCCCGTTTTGCATTATTCCAACGGTCAATCGTACCTACTAGATATCCTGTAATACGACGAATCCGTTCAAACTTTCCAGTTCCTACATCTTCTCTCCGACCGCATTTCGGACATTCATCATCAATAATTCCATTATATCCGCAGACTGGATCGCGATCGACAGGGTGATTAACCGATCCATACCCAATTCCATGTTCCTTCATACAACGAATTACTGTCTCAAAAGCATCAATATTTTTACAAGTATCTCCATCTAATTCCACATAACTGATATGCCCCGCATTCGTATAAGCATGATACGGTGCCTCAATTTCAATTTTTTCATAAGCCCTTAATTGGTAATATACCGGCACATGGAAAGAATTTGTATAATATGCACGATCAGTTACACCTGGAATTTCGCCATAAATCTGTCGATCAATTTTTACGAAGCGCCCGCTAAGACCTTCCGCCGGCGTTGCAAGTAAAGTAAAGTTTAGTCCTGTTTCATTTGATATATCGTCCATACGTTTTCTCATATAAGAAACAATCTCAAGCCCTAGTTTTTGGCTTTCGGCGCTTTCGCCGTGATGTTTTCCGACTAAAGCTTTTAACGTTTCAGCCAAGCCGATAAAACCAACACTCAACGTACCATGTTTTAGCACTTCGGCAATACTGTCATCTGGGCCTATAGAATCCGAATCAATCCAAATCCCCTGTCCCATTAAGAATGGATAGTTTCTTCCTTTTTTACTGCACTGAATTCTAAAACGATGCAATAATTGACGAATTACTAACTCAATACAATTATCCAGCCCTGTATAAAAATCTTTAATACTCCCTTTTGCTTCAATTGCCAAACGAGGTAAATTAATTGTTGTAAAGCTTAAGTTTCCACGTCCACAAGTTACTTCACGGGATTTATCATGCACATTTCCCATTACACGAGTTCTGCATCCCATATAAGCAATCTCTGTATTATAATCGCCTTCTTTATAATATTGAAAATTAAATGGTGCATCAATAAAGCTAAAGTTCGGGAATAACCGTTTTGCCGAAGTCCGCATTGCCAACTTAAATAAATCGTAGTTTGGATCACCTTCGTTGTAATTTACGCCTTCTTTTACTTTAAAGATCTGCACTGGGAAGATCGGAGTTTCGCCTCCGCCTAATCCTGCTTCAGTTGCAAGTAAAAGATTTCTTATCACCATACGAGCTTCCGGAGACGTATCTGTTCCATAATTAATTGAGCTAAAAGGAACCTGCGCACCTGCACGTGAATTCATCGTATTCAAATTGTGAATAAAAGCTTCCATGGCTTGGAATGTAGCACGATCTGTTGTACAAAGACCTGCACTTAATGCATAGTCATGCATCTTTGCTGCCTGTTGTGCAGAAATTACTATTCCACCATCTTTTTGCTGATAAGCCGGTAAAAACTCAACTAATGCAGCTTTATATAGCTCTGCTTGTCCCATCGTGATTTGCAACTCAATTGATCTACTAATCACTTTAGTAAGCGCGATTGCCTCCGCTTTCTCCATATCAAATTTAATCGTCAAATAATGTACCATAGCTTTAAAGTATTCTTTACGAAAAGTCTTAGCAACTCCCGGCGCCATTGAGTAATCAAAGTTAGGAACCGCTTGTCCGCCATGCATCTCATTTTGATTGGCCTGAATCGCAATACAAGCCAAAGCAGAATAACTTTGTATGCTGTTGGGTTCTCTTAAGTATCCATGTCCAGTCGAAAAACCGCCTTTAAATAACTTAATTAAATCAATCTGGCAGCAAGTTTCCGTCAACATATAGAAATCTTTATCGTGAATATGAATATCTCCATTAATATGAGCAGCCGCAATATCTTTGGGAAGAATATAATGATCAATAAAATATTTTGATCCTTCCGACCCATATTTTAGCATCGTTCCCATCGCTGTATCCGCATCAATATTTGCATTTTCACGTTTAATGTCCGCGTCCTTAGAGGTTTTAAACGTTAATTCGTTATATATATCCATCAAATCAGCTTCCGATTGACGAATTTTCGCATGCTCTGCTCTATATAGTATGTAAGCTTTTGCCGTACTCGCAAATTTATCCATAATTAACGTACGTTCTACAACGTCTTGGATTTGTTCAACACAAGGAATTTCCGCTTTATCTAAAGATTGAATAACTTTATTTGTTAACCTCGCCAATACCTCTGGTGTCATCGTTTCATCGGTAGATTCCAGATTCGCCTTACGAATTGCATCAGAAATCTTTTCTGCATTAAAAAATACAATATCACCATTACGTTTTTTTATCTTCTCAATCACAGCACATCTTCTCTTCTCTTTAGATTCACCCGTATAGAGCGTTAATAAGATTTTACTATATATCGTAACCAAGGTCAATACAAAACACTATATATAGTAAAAAAGAACGAGGAACAGGCATTCTATTTATACCAATTCCCCGCTTATGTCGAAATAAATTATAACATATTATTTATAAAAAACAACGCGAAAAAAGACGCATTTTGTAGTAGGAATTTCTCATAAAATAGCATTATATCAGCTTCTTTTCCTCTGACGCACGTATGCATATTTTTAGATTTTCTCGTTCTTGTTTATTTTTTTGCAATGCAAATAAATAAAGAATACGATACTTCTCGTCCCTCTATCATCTTCTTCCCTGCGTATGCGTTTTTGAAGCGAATTTGTTTAAAATTATTTTTACACAGAATTTGTTCTAGTGCCAAGCGATCAAATCCATTATGTCCTTCAAACCCAACTTCACTTTGATGAAAGGCTCCATCTTCACTATCTAAATCAATAATTACAAGCAATCCACCATCATCTAGTAAAGAATAAAACCGTGAGATAATCCCATCTGTATCTACAACATGATGTAGTGCCATAGACGTAAAAATGCAGTCAAATTTTATTTTTTTATCAAAAAATACATTTTCTTTCGATAAGTCCGCACAATGAGCAAAACAATGAGATAAGCCTAGTTCCTCAATCTTTTGCTTAACAATATCAATCATTGCATCTGCATTGTCAATACAATGTAATCTTTCAAACCGATGCTGGAGATTACATGAAATCAGCCCAGTTCCACAACCAAATTCCAATCCGCATTGAAACTTTTTTTCTGGCAATTCGTTCATAATTACCCCAGATAATGTAGATGCCCGCTTAATTCGGCGCGCATCATCCCATTCATTAGCCAATTGATTAAAATTCATCGTTTCTTCTCCAATACTCAATAAAGTAAGAATCGCCTTAAGTGAAGTTTTACTTGTAGCAAAATTCTCGTCATCGAATAGCCTTAATTAGACAAAAAAGGTATAGTTACAATAGCGTAACTATACCCATATTAATTTTAAATTAATAGTTTTTAGCAAGCAATTGGAAATATGCTTGTGGGTGATCACATACTGGGCACATGTCAGGAGCTTCTTTTCCTACATGAATATGTCCACAGTTTGCACATTGCCATACTACTTCGCCTTCTTTTGTGAATACTGTTTCACCTTCAACATTCGCAAGTAATGCACGATATCTTTCTTCATGTTCTTTTTCAATTTTTGCTACTGCCTCAAAAAGGTAAGCAATTTTTGTAAATCCTTCTTCTTTTGCAACTTTAGCAAACTCAGGATACATATCTGTCCATTCCTCTTTTTCGCCTTCTGCAGCAATCTTTAAATTTTCCATTGTGGATCCAATGCCGCCTGTAGCTAATTTAAACCAAATTTTTGCATGTTCTTTTTCATTTCCTGCAGTTTCTTCAAAAAGATTTGCAATCTGAACAAAGCCTTCTTTTTTAGCTTTCGATGCAAAGTAAGTATATTTGTTTCTTGCTTGTGATTCTCCGGCAAATGCTGCCCATAAGTTTGCTTCAGTTTTTGATCCTTTTAATTCCATAATTATACCCTCTCCTCATATATAAATTATTTTCAAATAAGCTAATTAATAATTATTATCCGTTGATATTTATTATAGTGATTTTTCCTTCATTCGTCAAGGAATATTTTAGGGTTTTGGTTCTTTGGGGAATTATGTATAAGAGTCCTCAATCATCACTTATAAACAGATTTCTACAGAATGTTTCCAAACCCTTCTTATATAAAGACAATTTTAAATTTCTTTTGCCGACAAAGGACCACGAGATAAGGCAATTTTCCCTGTACGAGCAATTTCAATGATTTCATAATCACTAAGCACTTCACAAAGTGCATCAATTTTGCTTTGTTCTCCCGTAAGTTCAATTACCATTGTTTCACGATTTACATCAACAATTTTTGCTCGAAAAATATCAACAATATTAATAATATCGGCACGAGTTACCGGATTTGCTTTAACCTTAATCATTACTAATTCACGGTGAATAGAATCGACCGTAGTCAAATTAACAATTTTGATTACATCAATTAATTTATTTAGCTGATTAACAACTTGTTCTAATTCTATTTCATTGTCAGCTTCCACAACTAAGTTAATTCTCGTTATACCTTCCTCCTCCGTATAACCGGCAGCAATACTTTCTATATTAAACGCCCTACGGCTAATTAATCCTGATACATGCGTCAATACTCCCGGACGGTCTTCAACTAAAACTGCTAATGTATATTTCATTTTATCTGCGCCCCCAATACCATTTGATCCAATCTGCCCCCAGCTGGAACCATCGGTAATACATCTTCCGCCTCTGGCAGCAAAACATCAATTAAAGCCGGTCCTTCTACATCAAAAGCCCTTTGCAAAGTTGTCTTCAGCTCTTTTGCTTCTGTTACCCTATAACCAGCCACACCCATTGCTTCTGCCAGCTTTACAAAATCAGTTTTTCCATTAAGCTTTGACTGTGAATAGCGTTCGCCATAAAACATTCTTTGCCATTGCGTTACCATTCCAAGCACGTGATTATCCATAACGACAACTTTTACATCAATTCCATAATCGGCAGCCGTCGCAAACTCTTGGCAGTTCATCATAATGCTTCCATCACCAGTAATTAATACTACCTTTTTTTTCGGCTTGCCTATCTTTGCTCCAATTGCAGCCGGAAGTCCATACCCCATCGTTCCAAGACCTCCAGAAGTTAGAAATGTTCTCGGTTTTAAAAACTCGTAAAATTGTGCCGCCCACATCTGATGTTGACCAACATCAGTAACAATAATCGTATCTTCATTAGCAATCTGGCTAACGGTCTCAATCACTTGCTGGGGCATAATACATTTTGCCGTACGATCGTAATCAAGCGGTTGCTCTTTCTTCCAGGTTAAAACTTTATCTCGCCAAAGCGAAAATTGCGCTTGCCAATCATTTTCAAGCACCATCACCTTTTCTTTAAATAAAAGCATTGACCAGCGCAAATCACCAACTACGCGATAATCTACTAATACGTTTTTATTAATTTCAGCGGCATCGATATCAAAATGTATAATCTTTGCTTCAGGCGCAAATTCTTTTACAACGCCAGTAACACGATCATCAAATCTAACACCAATTCCGATTAATACATCCGATTCCATCGTTGCCATATTTGCAGCATATGTACCGTGCATGCCAAGCATACCTAAGTTTCCATCATAGCTATCCGGTACACAGCCAAGACCCATTAGGCTAGACACAACTGGAATTTGTGTTTTTTCTATAAATTCATTTAATAATGGAGATGTATCGGATAAAGTCACTCCACCGCCTAAAAACACCACAGGTCTCTCCGCTGTTTTCAAAACTTCTACTACTTCATCAATTTCATTTTCAGTTCCAATAAAATTTCCTGTATAACCTTTTAATTGAACAGAAACTGGATAGATATAATCTAATTCCTTTGCAAAAACATCTTTTGCAATATCAATGACTACTGGGCCCGGCCTTCCAGTCCGCGCAATATAAAAAGCTTCCTTTAACACTCGCGGTAAATCTTCCACCTTTTTTATCAGATAATTATGTTTTGTAATCGGCGTAGTAATTCCGCAAATATCTGCTTCTTGGAAAGAATCTTTTCCGATTAAAGAAACATTTACCTGCCCGGTAATACACACTAAAGGAATGGAATCCATATAAGCAGTAGCAATCCCCGTGATTAAATTTGTTCCCCCTGGGCCAGACGTAGCAAAACATACTCCAACTTTTCCTGTAGCTCTCGCATATCCATCGGCAGCATGAACTGCCCCCTGCTCATGCTTTGTCAATACATGAGGAAACTGCATCTTATACAACGCATCATATAGCGTCAGTACAGCTCCTCCGGGATATCCAAATACTACTTCTATATTCTCATTCTTTAAGCTTGTGATTACAGCTTCAGCACCATTCATTCGCATATGACAAACCCCTTTACACTATAAGGATATTTCATTTTATTATAATACAAAGTGTACACTTTTTTCAATAACTGTACACTGTATTCAAACAAAATTATTTTATTTTAATAGCATCTTCTCTACTATATGCTTGCATTAAAACACAAATAACCTTAGTAAAAACATTTCGCTTTACTAAGGTTATTTGTTTATCCAATGAATAATTCGTTCATCTAAGAAAATAAGCCCTTCATAAAAAACAAAAATTTTAGCACATAGCTTTCAAGCCCTTATCTTTAATCATTGAAAGCTAAAGTCCTACCAGCGTCAAAGCTTACTTTATCTATGATATTTTTCTACTAATTCTGCTACTGTAGCTGCTAACACATCGTTAAAATCCTTTTTCTTTGCTCGCCATTGCCAGTTTTGACCGCAAGTTCCTGGCATATTCATTCGCGCATCACTGTCAAGACTTAATAAATCTTGCATTGGAATCATCGCTACGCAGGCATTTGTCCCATATGCATATCGTATCAAGGCCCAACATAATTCAATTGGATCATTTGTATCCGTATTAAGATATTCCCCAATTGCAATTTGTACTTTCTTTGCTAAATCTTCTTTGTACCAGCCTACCGTTGTATTATTATCATGTGTTCCCGTATAAACTATACAGTTTTGCTCACAAATAAACCCTATTTTCCCCTCTTCATCTGGCAGTAGCTCAAAATGTAAAACCTTCATTCCTGGCAAAGCAAATTCATCTTTTAAATCAATGACGTCATCCGTGATGATTCCTAAATCCTCAGCGATAATCGGCAATTTCCCAAAATATTTTTCCAAAGTAATAAAAAACTTTCTTCCGGGCCCTTTTACCCATTTCCCATCAATCGCAGTCTTAGCATTACCATCTACCTGCCAATACGCTTCAAATCCGCGAAAATGATCAACACGAATAATGTCTACTAATTCTAAAATTATTTTAAATCGATTGCGCCACCATGTATAATCATCTTTCGCCATTTCCTCCCAGTGATAATGTGGATTACCCCAAAGCTGACCCGTTTCACTAAAATAATCCGGAGGAACACCAGCAACTTTCTCTGGCTTGCCCTCTTCATCTAATGCAAATAAATGTTGATTTGCCCATACGTCCGCACTATCATGCGCAATAAAAATCGGCATATCACCAATAATTTGTACACCATGTTGTTTCGCATAAAACTTTATTGATGCCCATTGCTTAAAAAATACAAATTGCAAAAATTTATGATAGCTTATTTCCCGCCCTAATAATTTTTTATATTTCTCTAATTCCTTAGGCAATCTTTTTCTTACAGGCAGAGGCCAGGCATTCCATTCTTCTCCCGAAAAATGTTCCTTTAAGGCACTAAATAAAGCATAATCCTCTAACCAACACACATGTTTTTTGCAAAAATTTTCAAATTCAATGTCACTTTTCACTCTATTAAAAGCAATTTTTAAGCGACTTTCTTTAAATTCCCAAACTGCTTCAAAATCGACTTTATCTTTGTTTAAATAGGTTGGCGGCTTTACTTCATTTACCATTAAAAGCCCCTCCCCAACTAATTTTCCCAGCGAGATAAGCATCGGATTTCCGGCAAAGGCCGATGAAGATTGATATGGCGAAGCACCATACCCAACTGGATTGAGCGGCAGTATCTGCCACAAATGTTGTTTAGCCTTTACAAGAAAATTGATGAATTCATAGGCTCCCTTTCCTAAATCGCCAATTCCATATTTAGATGGTAAAGATGTCGGATGCATCAAAACACCACAGCCCCGACCTAATTTAGTTTCAGCTATTTGCTTATAGATAGTGCCAGAAAGCGGGGCAAGTTCTACTTCAATCTTTCCATCCCGAACACGAACTATATCTTTGTTTTCTAAAACATCCGCTAACTTTCCTTGGCAAAGACCTCTTACATTCACCTTTATGATTTGCTTTTCTTTACTTCTGTTAAACAAAATAACAAACGTAGCATCCTCGCATGGAGCCCCGAAAACATCTTTCCCTCCAAGCACGCGGCGTACGTAGCCATAAACATGTTCCTGACTGATTACCGGAATCCATTCCCCTGTCTTTAACACTTGATTTTTATTTCTTACAGAAATAATTTTTTTATACCAACTCTGAATATCCTTATCCTCTCTTCCCCAAGGATAAGGTGCTCGATTATGGGGATCTTTAAAGCCTTGCATCCCTACTTCATCTCCATAATAGATCGTTGGAACGCCTGGGAATGTCATCTGCCACAACGATATCATTTTTAACCGCTTTACAGCTAATTGATATTGCGACTTATCTAAACGATATCTGGCCTGTTTAACAGCAGGCATTCCATCATAATACGGCGCTTCCCCTAAAAGCGTCAGTACACGCTGTACATCATGACTGCCGATCAAATTCATCATGGCATAAAAATTGTGTTTTGGATAATTTTCATATAAACTCATGAGCAATCGATTGGTTTGATCAGCATCCGCATATCCTAGGAAAAAATCCAATAAAATTTTACGAAATGGATAATTCATCGCCGAATCAATTTCTTGTCCGCAAAGATATTCGCGACTTACATTATAGCTTACTTTATTCGAAGCATCTTCCCATACCTCACCAATCAAAACCGCCTCTGCATCGGTTTTCTTTAACTCACGATAAAACGTTTGAACAAAATCTGGCGGCAGTTCATCTACGACATCAAGCCGCCACCCACTTATCCCTTTATTCAGCCAAAAATGCAAGACACTCTCTTTATTACTAATAATAAAATCCATATATGATGGAGTTGTTTCCTTTACATTTGGTAATGTTTCAAAGCCCCACCAGCTTTCATATTCATTCGGATGCTTATGAAAATTGTACCACCCATAATAAGGGGAATCCGAAGATTGATATGCACCTAAACTATCATATTCTCCATAGCGATTGAAATATTTACTATTGCTTCCTGTATGACTAAACACACCATCTAAGATAATACGAAACCCTTCACTTCGCGCATAACTACAAAAATCCCCAAATTCTTCATTCGTCCCAAGCATTGGATCTATTTGATGATAATCCCCCGTATCATAGCGATGGTTACTCTCAGCCTTAAAAATTGGGTTTAAATAAATTACATTAATACCTAACTCTTTTAGATATGGTAACTTTGCTTTAATTCCTGCAATATTTCCACCAAAAAAATCATAAGCAAGAATTTCTTTCGTATCTGGATCTTTAAAATAACACGGTGCATTCTCCCAACTTGCATGAACAACCGCGTTCTTCTTATACGTATGTACGAATCCATCTTTATGTCCATTATAAAATCTATCTGGAAAAATTTGATACATCACAGAAGATTTAAACCAATCTGGAGTTTTTGCGTCCTCATTATATACCGTAATTTGAAAAGACGGTGGCTGCTGCTCATAAACAGCACCTTCACCACCTAAATTTTGTGCATTATTTCCATAGAAAATTGTTTTCTCTGTGTTTACAATGACGAAATAATACCAAAGTAAGCATCCTTTTGATGGCATAGCAATCGTACATTGGAATTTTAAATCATCGCCGAGAATATCGGCCTTCCGCATCTTAACTAAAGTTTCTCCGGTATTATCTTGCCATAAACGCAAAATGACATTGGTCGGTTTGTAAATTTCAGGGATATGAATGCTTATCTTTAATTCACTATTGGCCTTAACCGCACCAAAAATATTACGAAAACCAGACATCTGAGAATTATGAATAATCTTAGCATGTTCCTGCATACAATCACCTTCACGATTTAAATTAAACTTTTAAAAGAAAAGCTTAGCATATTACTCTAAGCATAACATGCTAAGCTTCTAAAAGCATTATAAACAAGGCTATCTCAGTGGGATAATTTCATCTCTGGACAGCTCGTAATTCACTGAATTATACTATCCTTACTTCCTTCTTAATCGGCTACATTAAGCATTGGTTTAATTACTAAAACAATAAAAATTTGTATGATTATTTTTTTAAACGATCATAAAGATCTTTATATTGTTTTGCTGATTGTCTCCAGCTGAAATCAGTTTCCATTGCATTTTTTACAATACCTTCCCAAATATTCGCTGCTTCATAAGATCCTAATGCACGTTTAATCGTAAATAACAACTCATGCGCATTATAATTCGTAAAACTAAATCCGTTTCCTGTCCCTGTATATTTATTATATGGTTCTACTGTATCTTTCAGTCCACCAGTTTCACGCACAACAGGGATAGTGCCATAATGCAATGCAATCAACTGCCCAATTCCACAAGGTTCATATTGCGATGGCATAATAAAGATATCTGCACCTGCATAAATCTTGTGTGCAAGTTCATCACTAAAAGTAATATTGGCAGACACTTTTTTAGGGTACTTCCAAGCCATTGCCTTAAAGAAGTCTTCATACTGTTTTTCCCCTGTACCTAAAACTACAAGTTGAATATCTTCCTGCATCAACACCTCTTCCATAATATGATTTACTAAATCAATGCCCTTAGGCCCTACCAATCGACTGATAATTGCGAGCATCGGTACATCGCGACGTACTGGGAGTCCTAATTCTTCTTGCAATTTTAATTTGTTTTCAATTTTTCCTGTCACTGCATTATCTATATTATACGGAATAAAAATCTTGTCATCTGTAGCTGGATTGTATATGTCGTAGTCAATACCATTTACAATTCCCGATAAACATTCAGCTCGACTGCGTAATAGTCCATCTAAATTTTCTCCATAGTATTCATATTGAATTTCTTGGGCATATGTATTACTTACAGTAGTAACATAATCAGCATATACGATACCACCTTTCATAAAATTGACTGCTTCATAAAATTCTATACTGCCATTATTATATACATCCCAATTTAGGTTCAACACCTCACTAATAATATCTTTTCCAAATACACCTTGGTAGCGTAAATTATGAATCGTATAAACGGTGCGAATATCTTTATACATATCATTTTGTGCATGCTGTGTTTTGAGTACGACATTGAGCATACCAGTATGCCAATCATTACAATGAATGATATCTGGAACAAAATCAAGCTGCGGTAACATATCTAAAATTCCTCTGCAAAAAAACGCAAACCTTTCCGCATCATCCTCATAACCGTATAATCCATCGCGTTTAAAATACTTCTCGTTATCAATAAAGTATGTAGGAACGCCCTCATATTCTAAATATTCAACTCCGCAATACTGTTCTCGCCAACCGATAAATACTGTACCTGTCTTTAAGAGCCTCATTTTATCCTTATATTTTTGCGGAATGGATTGATATTTTGGAATTACAACTCTTACATCAACACCTTGTGCCCGTAATTCTTTTGGTAAAGACCCCGCAACATCAGCTAACCCACCTGTTTTTACAAAAGGAACTGCCTCTGAAGCCACAAAAAGAACTTTCACCATATCCTATCACCCTACCTCTTTATTATTTTGTTTCACCTGTAGATATATCGTTGCCAAAGGTGGAATCGTCAACAATATGGAATGATCCTTTCCATGCCAAGCAATTGACTGGCTTGCAAAATCCCCCTCATTGATTACATTGGATCCACCATAGGCTTCACAATCGCTATTAAATACTTCGACATACACAGCCTCTTTAGGAACTCCTAATCGGTATCCTTCGTGTACTACCGGAGTAAAATTACAAACAACAATGGTAAAATCGTCGTTATCCTTTCCTTTACGTATAAAGGAAATAATACTTTGCGTATAATCATTACAATCAATCCATTCAAAGCCTTGCCAATCACAATCAATTTGCCAAAATTCAGGATTGTCTTGATAGAATCTGTTTAACTCTTTCATATAGCCATGTACTTTATTGTGCATTGGATAATCAAGTAAATGCCAATCTAAACTATCATCATATTTCCATTCAATAAATTGTCCAAAATCACAGCCCATAAATAAAAGTTTTTTCCCTGGATGCGCCATCCAGTATCCATAAAACGCACGTAAGTTCGCAAACTTTTGCCAATAGTCACCCGGCATTTTATCAAGCAATGATTTTTTTCCATGCACAACTTCATCATGCGATAATGGTAAAACAAAATTTTCTGAAAACGCATACATAAACGAAAAGGTTACTAAATTATGATGCCATTTTCTATGTATAGGATCCATCTCCATATACTTTAGCATATCATTCATCCAACCCATGTTCCATTTAAAATTAAATCCCATACCGCCCATATATACTGGTTTTGAAATCAATGGCCATGAGGTTGATTCCTCAGCAATCATCAATGCTTCTGGATGAAATTCGAAGATTGCTTGATTCAACTTGCGCAAAAATTCCATTGCTTCAATATTTCCCGCCCCGCCATATTTATTAGGCTGCCATTCACCATATTTTCGCCCATAATTTAAATAGAGCATATTGGCCACAGCGTCAATTCTAAGACCATCAATATGGTATAAATCAAACCAAAACATCGCATTAGAAATCAGAAAACTTTGAACTTCCGTACGCCCATAATCAAAATTCGTCGTTCCCCATTCATGATTTTCTGCTAATTGCTCATTTCCTGACTCATAGAGTGTTTCCCCATCAAAATGCCTAAGACCGTGCGCATCTCGACAAAAATGACCTGGCACCCAATCTAAAATAACACCGATATTATTTTGATGACATAAATCTACAAGATACATAAAATCACAAGGTTCACCGTAACGACTAGTAACAGCATAATATCCCGTTGCCTGATACCCCCATGATCCATCAAAAGGATACTCATTCAACGGCATAATTTCAATATGTGTATAATTCATTTCCTTTACATACTCTACTAAGCGTTTAGCAATTTCACGGTAATTAAGGAATTTTCCTTCTACATCACGCTTCCATGAACCAAGATGCACTTCATAAATAAGTATCGGTTTTTCATAAACAGAGCCTTTTTTCTTTTCCTCCATCCACTTCGCATCATTCCATTGATATTTAGTGATATCATAAACGACTGATGCTGTATTGGGACGCACTTCGCAAAAATATCCATAGGGGTCGGCTTTTAGTAAGATCTCCCCACTTGATGTCTGAATTGCATATTTATAAGTTCCATTCGCAGGAAAACCTTCAATAAAAATTGACCATACACTTCCATCCTCTTGTCTATGCATAGGATGTTGATTACACTGCCAATCATTAAAACTCCCAACAACACTTACGAATTGCGCGTGAGGCGCCCATACAGTGAACTTAACTCCTTTTTTACCTAGAATCTCCGTAAAATGTGCGCCAAAAATTTGATAACTATGATAATTCGTGCCTTGATGATATAAATATAAATCATATTCGCTAAATGTTGATATTTCCATAATAAACCTCCCTGCAAAATATATGCCCGTCGGCTCTCAATCATGTTGCTCAACAAATTTATGATTATGAACCATTTTTCACAATCTACAAATAAGGCTATTTTATTTTGAGCTATAAAATTCCTTTTATATAAAATATTAAACAATTTTAGTAGAATAAAGGCGCTGTAAAGCTCCTTTATTCTACTAAATTGCGATTATTTTATTTTAACTGGCTTAATGTCCCATATTTCCTCTGCATATTCTTTTATTGTTCGATCGCTAGAAAAAATTCCTGAATGGGCAATATTAACAATACTAGAAGTTAGCCAAGCTTCTCTATCACGATACTTTTCTCCACTATAGCGACGCGCTTTACTATACGCATCAAAATCCTTTAATACAAAAAATTCATCATTATTATATAGCAAGAAGTCATATAAAGCTCTAAAAGATTCACCGGAATTCGGGAAAAATCCATTAATTAATTGTTCTAAGACTGTCTTTACCTGAATATTACTATTGTAAATATCCCAAGCTGAATACTGTCCATTTTCATAATAAGCCAAGACTTCTTCTGCTTTTAAGCCAAAAATTATGCAGTGATCATCGCCAACTGCATTGCGAATTTCTACGTTCGCACCATCGAGTGTACCTAAAGTAATCGCACCATTCATCATAAATTTCATATTGCCTGTGCCTGATGCTTCCTTGCTTGCCGTTGAAATTTGCTCGCTTATATCGGCTGCTGGAAATAGCAATTCTCCAAGAGACACACTATAATTTTCAAGAAAAAGTACCTTTAACTTATCATTCACACGCTTATCATTATTAATCATATCACTAAGTTTGCTAATTAACTTTATCGTTAGTTTAGCAATATGATAGCTAGGAGCTGCTTTACCTGCGAAAATAACTGTGCGTGGAATCGTCAGCGTATTTGGATCTTCAAGCATTCTGTTATAAACCGCCATCACGTTCAATATATTCATAATTTGACGTTTATATGAGTGAATTCTCTTAATTTGCACATCAAAAATCGAACTTGTATCTACGGTGACTTTGTATCTGTTTTTTATATATTTTGCAAGAACTTCCTTACGACCTCGTTTAATTTTATCGATTTCTGCTTTAAACCCTTTATCGTCTTTAAACCTTAACAAATTAATGAGCCGTCCCGGATCTTTTTCCCATTCAGGACCTATGGACTGATTAATCAGCTCGGCAAGTTTTGGATTTGCTTTAATTAACCAACGTCTATGCGTAATTCCGTTCGTCTTATTATTGAATTTTCCAGGGTAATAATCATGGAAATCGCGCATTGTATGGCTTTTTAATATATCCGAATGAATTTGAGCTACCCCATTTACACTAAAGCTACCCACAACAGCAAGACGTGCCATATGTACTTGGCCATCCCACAAAATTGAAAGCTCGCGCATCTTATCATCACTATGATATCTTTCCCATGCTTCCTTCGTGAAGCGGCGGTTAATTTCCTCTACAATCAAATAAATGCGCGGCAATAAGCTTTTAAACATATCAATTGACCATTTTTCTAGGGCCTCCGGTAAAATCGTATGGTTTGTATAAGCAACAGTTCTTCGCGTGATATACCACGCCTTTTCCCACGTCATCCCTTCTTCATCCATCAATATCCTCATAAGTTCAGGGATCGCCAAAGCTGGATGTGTATCATTAATATGAATAACGATTTTCTCGTGAAAATCATTTAAATCTGCCCCGCTTCGCTTATAATGGCGAACGATACTTTGTATCCCTGCTGAAACGAAGAAATATTCTTGTACAAGACGAAGCTCTTTGCCCTCATAGGAGCTATCATCCGGATAAAGAATTTTTGTAATTCTCTGCACCATATGCTTATATCGCAATTTTTCTTTATAAGCATCATAACTTATTTCTTCAAAATCACTATTTAGCACAACTTCGGCATTCCATAAACGAAGTGTATTTACCGTATTATTTTTATACCCGACAATTGGAACATCATACGGAACTGCACTGACTTTATAATAGTTCTCATGCACACATTCTAATTTCCCGTCTACATCCTTCATATAGGCATTGCCTTTGAACCGTACCTCAACAGCTTTATCCGCTTTTCTAAACTCCCAAACAAAGCCATTTTGAAGCCATCCATCTGGCAGTTCAACTTGGTTATTTTCCACAATTTTTTGTGTAAACAAGCCATTTTTATAGCGAATCCCACAACCATGCCCTGGGAGCCCCAATGATGCAATCGAATCAATAAAACATGCAGCAAGCCTACCAAGCCCACCATTTCCAAGCCCTGCATCGGGCTCTTCGTGTAAAATCCCCTCTAAGTCAAGGCCAAGCTCTTGCATAGCTTCAGCACAGACCTTCTTTATATCAGCATTAATGAGATTACAATCTAGTAATTTCCCAAGTAAAAATTCAATCGAAAAATAATATACTTGCTTTTCTTGACGGTCTAAGTATGCTTTGTTAGTCTTTATCCAGTTTTCACTAATAACTTCTCTTACTACACCAGCAAAAGTCTGATAGACTTCATTTTTTGTTAACTCTTCTACAGGCTTGCCCCACATCGCATGGGCTTTATGGATAAAACGAGTTTTAATTGTCTGTTTATTTCTAAACATAAAAAACCTCCTCTTCAATCATGGGCGTTTTTACCTTTTAAAGCAATCCTTAGCACAACTCTATTATACACAAAATCCTATTAAACAGTGTTTATTTTTAGAAATCTCTACCTAATCAAAATAAGAAACTGAAAGCCGTCCCATAGTATTGAGACGGCTGCATTTTAAATCACTACACCCTTTTCTACAATTAAAGGGTAGTTCGGCGCACCTTTGAGCCATTTTCCTTCTGTAATTACAACATTTTTATCACAAATCACATTTTCAATTAAAGCATTATCTTCAAACTGACATTTTTGCATAACAATACTATTTTTGATATGTACGCCTTTGCCCACTTTTACGCCGCGAAATAAAATGCTGTTTTCTACCGTTCCTTCAATCACACACCCATTCGCAACCATAGAATTTGTTACTACTGCATCTTCCTTATATTTTGCTGGAGCTTCATCTTTCACTTTTGTATGAACTAAGAATCCATCTTTTAAAAACAACGCTTCCCAATTTTCATATTTTAATAACTCCATACTAGCTGTATAATAACTTGCAATGGAATTTACCCTTGTCGCATATCCTTTATGTTCATAGGCAAATACATTATATTTTTCAAGATTCTTCATAATTCCATCAACAATAAAATTTGTACCACCACGCGCATAAACATTCGTGATAATATCAATAAAAATTTTCTTTTCCATTAAAAAAACGCCCATAGCCACTTTAGCACCGCTTTTTGTCATTGGAAACACGGCCATATCCACAACCGCACCATTTTCTGCTGTTTCAATTACAGTCCCTGCAACTTGACTATCTTCTTGGCGAAGATTATATACCATTGTGATATCAGCATTTGTATTTTGATGAAATTGCAATGTTTTGGAGTAATCCATATTGCAAACTACTTCTGTACCGGCAATTAGTACATACTTCTGTGAACTATTTATAATATAATCCAAATGCGCGTGCAAACATTGAATATCCCCACATCTAAACCCATTTGAATTTTCTACTGGAGGTAAATAATATAAACCTTCTTGCTTACGCGCTAAATCCCAATTCTTCCCCGAACGTAAATGATCCATCACCGAACGAGATTTGCTCGGAAGCAATATTCCAACATTATTGATTTTTGAATTTACCATATTAGATAAAGTAAAATCAATTAACCGATATCTTCCTGCAAATGGAACAGCAGCTAAAGGACGATTATTGGTTATTTCTTGAATTGAATTTTCATTTTCTTGTAAATTTATAATTCCCATTACCGTTTTCAAAGTATTTGCCTCCTTAATCGCATTACAAAATATGAATTAGCCGACTTGTTTTGCTGCATCACTTTGCACGACTTCCCCCTCTGGTACAACGGTAATAGAACCATCTGTAGCTTTCACTACAGCGCCCTTGCCAATTTCACAATTTTGACCGACAACAGCTTTATCTACACAAGCACCCTCTTTAATATGAGTAAATGGTAAAACTACCGAATTGATTACTTTAGCTCCCTTCGCAATTTTCACCCCAGAGAAAATAACAGAGTTTTCTACCTCGCCATAGACAACTGCCCCCTCACTAATCAGCGATTTTTTCACCTTCGCTTCTGGAGAAACATAATGTGGAGGCATTGCTGGATTTACGGAATAAACCTTCCAAGAGGAATCATGTAAGTTTAATTCTGGTTCGTCCTCTAATAAATCCATATTTGCTTCCCATAGACTAGAAATCGTTCCGACGTCCTTCCAATATCCATTAAACGCATAAGAATACATTCTCGCTCCAGCAGACAACATCTTCGGAATAATATTTTTACCAAAATCATGACTAGAAACATTATCCCTTGCATCTTCTTCTAAATAACGTTTCAGAAACTTCCAATTAAATATGTAAATTCCCATTGACGCAAGATTACTCTCTGGTTTTTCTGGTTTTTCTTGGAATTCAATAATTTTATTTTCTTCATCCGTATTCATAATGCCAAACCTTGAAGCTTCTTCCCAAGGTACTTCAATAACACCAATCGTAGCTTCTGCTTTTTTCAGTTTATGATATTCAAGCATCCAAGAATAATCCATCTTATAAATATGATCTCCAGATAGTATCAGCACATATTCTGGATCGATCATTTCGATGAAGTTAAGGTTTTGATAAATCGCATCAGCAGTTCCTTTATACCATTCCGCTCCCTTTTCACGCGCATACGGAGGCAATATGTATACACCACCATTTTTTCTATCTAAATCCCATGCTTCACCCGTCCCTAAATAACTATGTAAAGCTAGCGGTTGATACTGCGTCAAAATCCCTACCGTATTAATATCTGAGTTACGACAATTGCTTAACGGGAAATCAATAATACGATATTTCCCACCAAATGGTACTGCTGGTTTTGCTATCTTTTTTGTTAAAGCCCCTAATCTACTGCCTTGTCCGCCTGCCAATATCATCGCTAAACATTCTGTCTTTTGCATAAACCTACTCCCCCCGGCTAATGAAATTCTACTAAATAATTTATCAAAAGCTGTTTGTAATTAAAAAACCACAAACAATCCTGTGGCCAAAATTCGTTAAATCCACATAGTCAAATATATATGCACAAATTCCAAAAACATGACTACAAATTCTCAAGGCCGTAGATTTATTTTTTTATCAAAAAGCCCTGAATAAGCAAAAAGTTTATATTGAAAACGGAAAAACAACAAAATGATAAAACTTACTGTTAATATCGCCCATACCTAAGAGATTTTTATATTTTAATTATAGCATATCTCTGACTTTTTACCTAGCATTTTCCAAAAAATTTTCCATTTGGATAAATAGATAAAAAAACAAGGCGACCCTATGCCGCCTTGTTTTAAATACTCCAATTTCTTAGTGATTCCATATAACGATCTGCCAATGTCCGTACCGATACCTCATAAAAAGCGGCATCTTCTGATGTAACCGTTACAACATTCCGATCATCATAATAAATCGCGAGATCTCTTCCCATTTCGCGAATTTCATATTTATCTTTTGAATAGTTCTCTAAATTTTTTATATCGTATAATCGCCCTGCAACTAAATAAGCCCTATACAATGGACCTGTAGCACCAACACCTGTATGAATAACCGGTAGCGACCAATCTCCATCCACAACTTGAGCCGCATTTGCATCAATTTGTTTTACTGTTGGCGTTACATGCGCCTCGGCTAAATACTGCTTCATTAATTCAATCCGCGCGGAAGCTTCCGGATGGTCAGAAAATAAATCATTTCGTTGTTTTGGATTTAACTCATATAATTTCGTGAGCCCCATCAACATTCCATATTGATTATAACCAGCTTTTACCGATTGCTGATAACCAAGTAAATCAGCTTGACGCTCATCACTCCGGCTGTAGCCAGCGGAGATAGCCGACAGCGCAATAGACTGCAATGGCTTACCTTTATCGCCAAAAATACCGCCAAAGATAAGCGAGATGCCTAAATTTTTCTCCAGTTGCCCCATCGAATGTCGTTTGACGACATGTCCTATCTCATGCCCAATAATGCCTGCAAGTTCATCATCTGTCGGCATTAGTTTTATTAGCCCACTATATACGTAAATAAAACCGCCTGGCGCCGCCATCGCATTGACTTCATCAACATCAAGCACCTTAAAAGTATATGGTAAATCTGGTCTGTCACAGACAGCGACTATATTTTTTCCTATGCGGTCAATACGTGCTTGCACCTCAGCATCATCTAGCAATGGGTATTTTTCCTCAATCTGCCTAGCAACCTCTTTACCCATTTCGATTTCCTGCTGCGTTCCAATAAGTCCAGCGCTAGCTTGTGACAAAATAAATAACTGTATAACAAACAAGCTGACAAAAGCGCTGAAAATACGCTTGGCATTCAACAAATTACTCATCCTCTCGCATTGCTAACCATACATATTTAAATATATATTTTCTTGCTGTAATATACATAATAATTCTGTATAAAAAAGATATTCCCTGCCGGATTTTTAAAAATAACAAAATTTTCAAAATCCGGCAGGGAATATAATGTATTATGTCTTTAAGTTTCCAGACAACATAAGTCCACGAGCAAATTTACTATATTCTTCTCGTTCAAGGGAAAATCTGTTGATTAACATATCACCCAATTGCAAAAGACTCTCTTCTCTTCCAGATATCAATTCAATCTCCAGCTCTAAGATAGGGCACTCTTTGCCATCTGCATAAATTGTCCCTTTATCTAATGCAATTTCAATTTTACTTTCATTAAAGGTTACCGTTATCGCCTGACGAGTAAAATCAGTCTGTAAAACAGCATACAAATTACCCTGTCTTAGTATTGCCTCGGTCACTTCATCCACTGGAAGTCGAGGAAAAACATTCAAATCCGGACGCCCACTTTCTACTGGCACATTATATTCTATCCGTTTATGTATACCATTCGTTACTGAACCTCCGCCCTTTATTGTAGATATCCATTGATTATTTTCTCTTCGCACCCGATAAGCCACCCTATTTTTGCTTAGCAACTTATCAACAGTATCATAATATATCGCTGATAAATCAAATTGCTCAATACTTATACAATTTTTTAGTTGTTTTACATAGTTTGCAATTGCATTCCACTCGTTTGGGTCCGCAACTTTTAACTTTAGCTCAATTTCACTATTTTTTATACTCATTTTCTAAAATCCCCAAAATCACTAAAGATTCATACTTGCCATTCCAAATAATCGTTTCACGAATCAACCCTTCACGAACAAACCCCTCAGATTCATATAAATGTAACGCTCTTTCATTGTAATCTTTACAATCTAACCATGCACGATGGTATCTTAAATCCTCAAATGCCCACGATTTTAACAATTTCATCGTTTCTCTACCATAACCTTTTCCCTTTACCGCCATGATAATTCGCCTAAATTCAATTTCTTTGAATGGATTATCCAGTCCTGCAATCATCAAAAAACCAACTTTTTCGCTTCCATCAGCGGTCTCAACGATGATATGAATCTCATCCTTTGTATGAAGAGAAGCAGCATGTATCTCACGTGAATACGGAATAATATAGGTCACATTCTCTACATCATTTTCTGTTTCCATAATATAATCCAAATCGACTTCTTCTGCTTGGCGAAATCTTAATTTTTTTGATTGTTTTATTATTTTATTCATGAAATATCCTCCATCATTTTAATAGGTTTTACTGTTAACCATTGCTGAACTTTTTGCTCTGTTGGTAACATATTGATATTAAACCAAGTATAATAAAATTTTTCCATTGATTGCACAACATAACCATCCTGCTTATGATCCGCAACATCGTAACTATCCATCATAATCAATATATCATCATGTGTCTGCTCTGTATTCATCGTATCATATCCAATAATTACTCGCCAATGTCCACCCCAATTTATACTCTCCACCATAATCGAAGTGTTATTTTTCTATTTCCTAATGAAAGTTCCATCATCAACTATCCTTTCTTTTCTCTATATTATAACAATTAAGAAGTAAATACCAAATGTATATTTTGAAAAACTTAACATGGATTTTATATTAATATGTAGTATAATAGCAGATAATAGTTTTAGGAGGTTTTATATGAACGAGTTTCTACATATAAATTGGGAGCATATTATTGAAATCCTTTGGCTTCCCGTCTGCATTCAGATTATTGCCCTTATTATCGGTCTGGCAATCAATCGTTTTGTCAATATGAAAATCCATAGTCGTTTGAATGATAGTCCACAAAATTTACATCTTGTCCTCTCCCATGCATTAAAAGGAGTTCCCATTTCCTTATGCTCGGGTATAGGATTGTACTGGACCTTGACTTCACTTGACAATATGACACCAAAGCTACAAGATTTTCTTTCCAATATTTTATTAGGCATTATTTTCTTTACGATAACACGTGTACTGGCAAGAATCGCTGTTGGAGTTATCGATATGCATACGCAAGCCAATGATAGTAATATGCCCAAGACAACATTATTAACCAACATCGTTGAAATTTCTATTTACGTAATGGGTGCACTGATTCTGCTTCAATCTTATGGAATCTCTATTACGCCGATTATCACTGCATTAGGTATTGGGGGTATGGCATTAGCTCTTGGTCTACAAGATATGCTCGCAAATATCTTTGCTGGGATTCACCTTATTTTATCAAAACAAATTCGACTCGGGGACTACATCCGCCTCAGCAACGGACAAGAAGGCCGAGTTCAAGATATCTCTTGGCGGTTTACTACAATTGAAGCCTCGACAAAGAATGTAATTGTCATTCCAAATCAGCAGATTGCCTCCGCAATTTTAACAAACTATAGTATGCCTGCACAAGATATTGCCATCGTTGTTCCTGTGGGAGTCAGCTATGATAGCAATTTAGATGAAGTAGAAAGAATCACTTTAGATGTAGCCAAAAAGACAATGGAAAAGTTTGAGCCAACGCTTGAGAACTATCATCCACTGGTTCGATTTCATACCTTTGCTGATTCCAGCATTAATTTTAATGTAATTTTGCATTCTGGAAGCTTTGTAAATCAACATGTACTAAAACATGAATTCATTAAAGCCCTGACCGCCAGATATCGTCAAGACGGAATAAATATTCCATTCCCAATTCGAACGATTCAAATGGAAAGTAAAGAATAACCCCCATATTTTCCGATATAACACGGCTGTTCTGAAAATAAAACAGCCGTGTTTTTTATTTTTAACCAATAAAATGCTAATAAAAAATAGGCGGAAAATTCCCGCCTATTTTTTATTAGTATATTGTCACTCATTTATTTCCCATTATTTTTTAGCGCTTGTTTTCCATAGACCATGCAAATTACAATATGCATATACATTTACATCAATTTCTCCACCAATATCAAAAATTGCTTCTGGCGCTTGACCTGGATCTAAAATTACGCGCTGTACTTTATCCCCGCTTGCAACAGTAATCCATTTAATATAGTGGCTTTCAATCATAGGATGCGTAACGGAACCAACTTTTACAGAAATCTTTCCGTCTTCTAAAAATTCTACCACCGGCAAATGTTTTTCACCAGATGCATCCACTATATTCGGTACTAAAAGTTCCATTTCTTTATTGCAGCAAATCAATTTGGCATCAGCAATAGTTGTTGATTTTGCAAAGGATTCCCCCTTTGTAATTACCTGTCTTGTACCAAAATCCAATACTTCTAATACATACCCACAATCTAAGCATCTATAAAATTTCAATTCTTTTGTCATCACTTTTCCTCCTATTATTTAACTTAAATTTTTATTGGCTGATTTATACTAGTGCTTTATATCCCCACTACATTTATCAACCTAACTTCCTTCATTGCTCTGGCACTTGCTTACCTTTACTAAAAATTAGCCTTTACCAAAAAAGAGAATCATTAATCAATTTTAAATACTAATTAATAACTATTATTAATAATTAGACAAAAATTTTTAAATTCCTGCTTTAACCTAAATTTTTTTAATTTATTATCTTTTAATTCTATTAGCCTCAAATTAAGAATTCAAATTTCTATGAGAACAAAAAATAGGCAGAAACATTTCTGCCTATTTACTATTTATGTATTCTACTTTACTACGATTACTGGACATTTAGCACGCTCAACAACATGTTGACTTACACTACCTAGAAGTACACCTTTGACTAAGCCTAATCCACGCGACCCAATTACAATAAGATCACTATCCATTTTTTCTGCAAATTCTAAAATAGCCACAGCTGGCGAACCAGTTTCCGTATATCCTTCAACTTGGATTGAATCTTTTGGAACTTTTTCAATTGCTCTATCTAGAATTACATTTCCAGCCTTCGTCACAGCTTCCAAAATAGCTTCCGATAAGCAGGCGTTAATTGCTAACTGATTGATATTGGCTACATAAAGAAAATCCAATTTTGCTTGATTAATTTCTGCCAAATAAATTGCCTGTTCTACGGTTCTTTCCGAAATTTCCGAACCATCAATCGGCACTAAAATACGTTTAAATCCCATCATATGCTCCTCCTTTTTAATCAATCAATCCATTTTATTGTTTTCTTTTACTACCATTACAGGACAAGATGCATATTCAACTAAATGTTGACTAACACTACCAAGCAAAGCCCCTTTTACCATGCTAAGCCCACGGCTACCTACGATAATCATATCAGCCTTATTTTCTTCAGCATACTCTAAAATTGCCGACGTAGGAATACCACCAACAACCTGACGTTTTGCTTTTATCCCTTCCGGCATACGGCTAAAAATGCGATCAAGTACAGCTTCCCCTACTTTAAACACGGAGTCAAGTACTTCTTGTGGAAAACAAGTATTATTTGCCAAGCGATATCCGCCAACCGCTGCATTCACATTTGCAATATATAAAAAGTCAATCTCAGCTCCACTTTTTGCCGCTAGACAAAAAGCATAATCTACTGCCTTACAAGCGCTATTTGAACCATCTACTGGTACTAAGATGCGTTTCATTTCTTTCATCATTACTCCCCCCGCATATCATATTTTATCTACCTTTATACAGATACTATTTCGTCATTCGTTAATTTATTCCTGTTTTCTTCAAAAAAAACCTCTTTTTTTGTAAAAATCAGTACGGTCCTATAAACAAGGTTGTTTTCAGTAGAATCTGAACTTCCATTAAAAGCAGACACATACTCTAAGGACTGACGAGGCATCAAACATCGTTAACCTCAAACAAGTAGAATAGCAATAAAAATTAAAGTAAAAATCTTGACATTGAGAATAAATCAGTGCTAGAATTGATGAAAACATTTATTGGGCACATTGCTTAAAAGCTCGTTCTTGAATCTATTCAAGAATGAGTTATTTTTATCCGGGAGGTTTATATTATGTCAACCGAACAAACATCTCTTGAATCAATTGTTGCCAATACATCTATTTCCGATGTCTACCGAGCTGCAAAACAACTAGATGGAGTAATCAAAAAAACTGAACTAATTTATAGTCCTTTTTTTAGCAAAGCCTGCGAAAACGAAGTTTTTATTAAACCCGAGAATTTACAAAACACCGGCTCTTTCAAATTGCGCGGTGCTTACAATAAAATCAGTCAATTATCCGAAATAGAAAAAGCAAAAGGAGTAATTACCGCATCCGCTGGTAATCATGCGCAAGGCGTAGCCTATGCGGCACAGCAGCTTGGTGTAAAGGCAGTTATTACAATGCCTGCAACAACACCAATTATTAAAGTGGAAGCAACACGCAGCTACGGTGCTGAAGTCGTACTATCTGGCGATAGCTATGATGATGCTTATGCAAAATCACTAGAATTGCAAAAAGAACACGGCTATGTTTTTATCCACCCATTCAACGATGTTGAAGTATTGCTTGGGCAAGGAACAACCGCTATCGAAATTTATCATCAATTAAAAGATGTAGATGTGATCCTTGTCCCAATTGGCGGTGGTGGCTTTGCCAGTGGTGTTGCACTTGCCAGTAAGGCAATCAATCCCCATGTAAAGATCATCGGAGTTGAGCCTGAAGGGGCAGCTTGTATGAAATATTCCCTTTCACGCGGCAAGGTATCCTCATTAAAAGAAGTAGATACCGTCGCTGAAGGAACTGCTGTAAAAACTCCTGGCGAATTGACTTTTGCTTTCATTCAAAAGTACGTAGATGAAGTTATTACCGTATCAGAATTTGATATAATGTCCGCACTTCTTTCCTTAATTGAAAAGCATAAATTAATTGCAGAAGGCGCAGGGGTCCTCTCTTTAGCTGCTTTGAATAAGCTTAGTTTTAAAAACAAGAAAGTTGTTCCAATCGTAAGTGGAGGAAACATTGACATCTCAACAATTTCTGCTTTAATTGATAAAGCCTTAATTGCGCGCGGACGCGTATTCTGCTTTACTGTAAATTTACCAGATAAACCAGGTCAATTATTAAAAGTTGCCGACATTCTTGCTCAAGCAAATGCCAACGTTATAAAGCTTGATCATAATCAAGCAAAAGTTACTGATAGCTTTAAAAAAGTGCAACTTGAAGTAACCGTCGAAACACAAGGACAAGATCACGTCGATCGCGTAGTATCCGCCTTAGAAAAAAACGGATTTACTATAGAAAAAGTATATTAAAGTATTTATAAAGAAGGCATCCATGCTTAAATTAAGCATGGATGCCTTCTCTTATCCAAAATAATCTTATATCTTAAATTTGTTTACAGCGTTTTGTAAATCCTGTGCGAGATTTGCCAAAGACATACTTGCCGTTGACATTTCTTCCATGGAAGCAGCCTGTTCTTCTGTTGCTGCAGATACATTCTGCGCTTCCGAACTCGTATTTTTACTGATTTCATCTACACTTTCTATCGAATGTGTAATGTTTGCGCTTGCTGCATCTATATCAATCATCGCTGCATGCGCCAATCCAACCTGTGTATTTACTTCTTGAATCATCGTTTCAATTTCAGCAAAAATTTCACCAGTCTTATTGACTACGCTACTACCGAGTTGTACTTCTTGATTGCCTTCCTGCATTGCTTGAACAGCATCTTCCGTATCTGCCTGAATATGCGAGATCAAATCGGCAATATGTTTTGCTGCTTCTTGTGATTGTTCGGCTAATTTCCGAACTTCTTCAGCTACTACAGCAAAGCCACGACCTTGTTCACCTGCACGTGCTGCCTCAATTGCTGCATTTAGAGCCAACAAATTGGTCTGTCCTGCAATTCCTGAAATCGTATCAACAATCTGTCCAACCTCTTGTGACCTATCACCAAGAGTTGCCACGACCTTAGAGGATTCTTCCATTTTTCGATTAATGCTATTCATTTGCCCAATTGCCTCATTTACAGCTTGTGCACCATGACTTGCCTTTTGTGTCGTTGATGTTGCTGTCTCCGCAACCCGCTGTGCAGTTTTTCCTAATGATTGAAGCTGGTCCCCCATACCCATAACAACTTCTTTTGTTCTTCCTAATGCTGTAGTTTGTTCATCTGCACCTTGTGCCACGTTAGTTATTGAAATTGCCACTTGATTAGATGCTTGTGCAGATTGAGATGCACTTGCAGTCAGTTCCTCACTTGCAGCAGCCACTTGCTCAGCCGAATCACTTACTTTTTTCATCAGCTCACGTAATTTATCTCGCGTTAAAATAATGGCATCTGCAACTCTTCCAATCTCATCTTTTAATATTACTTTGCGAGGTTTTTCCCTAAAATCCCCATCCGCTAAAGCTTCACATGCAGCAATCATTTTATCTAATGCACCAACAATATAGCGAACAATATATAAAATTAGACCGCCTAAAAGTATGATAACAATAATACTTGCAATCGTTAAAATAACCGCCATCTCTTTAATGCCACCAAACAACGCATCATAATCAGTCGAAGTCACCAACGTCCATCCTGTTTGCCCAATGGGAACAGCTTGACACATTCTATCCTTACCTTCTACAGGGATAATCCTTTCAACATTTTTTTCTTTTTGTATTTGTTCAAAAAATCCCGCCAAAGATCCATTTTCTATCGTCTGTAGCCGATCCTTTGCCTTATAAACAGGATGGCTGATAAAACTACCTTTGTTATCTAAAACAAATACATAACCAATATCACCATTTTTCATTGAGCTTGTTACATTTAAAATACCCTCTACTTGCACATCTATTGCGATTACACCAATCTTTTTCCCATTTACTACAATCGGACATCCTACATCAGCCATCAGTTTATGGTTACTCGCCGATTCATAAACATCCGTATAGGTTATTCCTGTAGAAGCGAATATCTTTTTATACCAATCTCTAGTCCTTACATCATAATCTGCTGGTGGATTCCACCCATCCGTATCTACATACTCATTTGTATCAAATGCAACTAAAATATTTGAAATTTCAGAATTTGATTTTTTTGCTTCATTAATTAAAATAGCTATCTCTTGTTTACTCGGTTGTTTACCAGCAATAATCGCTGCTAGAGATGAAGCAACAGCTTCCTGCTTTACTAAAACTTCATTAATTTTCCTGCTATAAGACTCCGCCGTAAATTTATTTCCTCTCAAAAGTTCAGACCTCAATAAATTTTCTGCCGTATGATACGCGTAATAACTCAAAAAAGATGTCAACACAATCACTGGTAAAAGAATAAAAACTAACATTCTGTTACGTAAATTCATACTGCTCACACTCCAACTCTCTTCTAAAATATCTTCATATATGTATTTTAGTATATATTTTACATCAAAACAACATATTTATTTTAATTAATGGAATTAAAGTAGCATGCAGTACACCATAAACGCACCTTTGTTCTTATTTAGGAGTATTATCTATTTTATTCTCTATCTTTCTTGCTAAAAATTTCTTTTTTTGCACAAATTCTTGTGTGTATCTACCTAGAACTTTATAAACTAGCTCTTCTTTTGGTGCATATTGACGCATCTTAGCAAGATGCGCTTCGATCGTTACCGAATCTCCCCGCACAATCGGACCTGTTAAGGCATTGATCGTCCCCTTCGATTCAATATTCGCTAAAGTTCCTTTCATAATTGGCATAAGTGCCGCAATTGCAGCCTCTTCTTTAATACCGAACTTTTCAAACAATTGCGTTGCAACATGCATTAACGTCACCGTATAATTTGAAGCAATACATGCTGCGGCATGATATAATGCGCGATATTGACTTGGCACAAAAAAAGATTTCCCACCTATAGATTCTACAATTCGTTCAGCAAGGGCAACCGCTTTTTCATCTCCATCCAGCGCAAAGTAGGTTTGCGGTAGTATATTTACCGCCATATCTATATCAGCAAAAGCTTGCAACGGATGCATAGAACCAGTTACCCATCCATTTTCCTTTAATACCATCAATGATTCGCTACTTTGGGATCCACATACATGAAATACGTATTGCTGACTCGCTTTCAGTCCCGTTTCAGCAATTTTCTTTGCCATTTCTTTGATTACTCTATCTGGAGTAGTAATAAAAATAACATCGGTATCTTGTATTACTTTTTTCAAATCCGTAGCCGCCGTACTTTTAACCCTTTGCGCCAATTTTTCAGCTGAATCAACATTTCGACTCATAATATAAGAAATTTTATACCCCTTTAAACTTAAAAGAATCGCCATTGCAGAACCCACTTTTCCTGCACCAATAAATGCAATCTTCATAGCCTTCCCTCCTATACAAATACAAAACTCACAATTAATTTACACAACTATTTTTATGATGCTATAATACCATATAACAACAAATAATTCATTTCCTATATATAAAGAATGGAGGCTTCATGATGAAACGTGCAGATGAAGTAGATTACAAAATTATCGGCCATGAAATGCAATTCGTTGAAGTAGAGCTTGATCCTGGCGAAAGCATCGTCGCTGAAGCAGGTGCAATGATGTACAAGGACAGTTGTATCCAAATGGATACGATTTTCGGTGATGGTTCAGCAAAAGAAAGTGATAGCTTTTTTGGTAGGCTACTCGGTGCTGGAAAAAGAGTCTTAACTGGAGAAAGTATGTTTATCACTGTGTTTACTCATCGAGGTAAGGGAAAAGCCAAAGTTTCTTTCTCTGCACCTTATCCTGGGAATATTATTCCAGTATCATTAGAAAAGCTAGGCGGCACACTTATTTGTCAAAAAGACAGCTTTCTTTGTGCGGCTAAAGGGGTCTCCATTGGCATACATTTTCAAAGAAAAATTATGACGGGATTATTTGGCGGAGAAGGCTTTATTATGCAAAAACTCGAAGGGGATGGCATGGCATTCATCCATGCCGGCGGTACGCTTGTCGAAAAAGAACTAAGAACAGATGAAGAACTTCATGTGGATACAGGATGCCTAGTTGCTTTTGAACCTACCGTTAATTTTGATATCATCCGTGCTGGAAATATCAAAACCTCCTTCTTAGGCGGCGAAGGTTTTTTTCTTGCCCACCTAAAAGGTCCAGGGAAAGTATGGCTGCAATCTCTTCCATTTTCTCGTTTAGTCGGCAGAATTCAAGCAGCAATGCCACCTACACCCTTAAATGCCGGTGATGGCTCCTTTGGCAGTAATGCAGCAAAAGTCGTAACCGGCGGCGCAATCTTAGGCGGAATCGGCTCTCTATTTGGTAACAATGACGATGATTAACATACATAAAAATATCCTTTTGCCAAAACATCGACAAAAGGATATTTGCAAAAATTTACTTGATAGCATACAGTCTTTCTTCTGTATGCTTTTTGCATAAAAATAAACGATGATGATTCAAGAGGGCTCTTAAGTCTTTATGAAGAAAAGCAAGTAATCCATAGACTTACGATATCTTTACTTCCGACGAAAAGAACGGAGATATTATAAGCAGAGACCGAAAATTTTTGACTTTTGTAAGTCATTTATTTCACAAAATAGCTCCGTTAGCCATCGGATAAATATTTCCCGAAAATACTCTATCCCGCGTCTATCTTTTCATCACTTATCCATAATTTTATTTTCATACCAGCTCATCAAGGCGGAAAATTTTTCATCAAAACAAGTAAGGTACGCTTCATCCCCTACACCACGCATTCGCGCACTATCAATCGCCAGTTGCCATAAGCCACCCAAGAATTCATATAGAGAATTTCTACTCCCAATTAACACCCCTCTTGCCGCCATTTCACAGAGTTGATTATTGCTTGATGTAATTTGATTATCGCGTAAAAATCGTTTTACCAATTCATCTGCCTGCCCCAGTTTAGCAGCGATTCCACGAACAAAAGCAACTGGTACAAACGTTTGACTAAACGGCTGTACGCAAGAGACTTGCCTTTTAACCGTACCTATCTGCTCAAGCTCTGTATTTTTATAACTGAAGAAACAATCAAGGTCTTCTTCTATCGCTCCATACTCTGACCTTTTAAAATATTCTCCCAATCTTACGGGGATGAAAAATTGACAATTTTCGCGCCGACGAAGAAACAAGCCTCTCTGGGCATAATCCAAAAGTACATCTTGTATTGAGCGAAAGGATTGATCCATCGAACCACTAAGCCCGGCTAATGCAAGTCCACTTCGCGTATAATAATAATATTTCGCCGAACGAAACCAACCTTGTTTCGTTTTTATTGGAGAATTTGCAAATAAAAAAAGTTCAGCGAAATCCAGCTTGGACAATACCGTAAACGCATAAGGAATTTCTTGCGGCATGAAATTCAAATGCGTTTTTATTGCGGTAATAAAAGCGAAAAAATCTGCACGACCAGAAAAATCTTGTGGCGAATATTTTTCTATAAATTTACGTTTTGCCATCCATTCATCATCCGCAATAAAATTTGCTGGTAAAGAATAATGCAAAGGATGAATACTTTGGTCAATTAACAACGCCTGTTCTTCAACAATCGTGCGAAATAATTTAAACACCTCTTGCAAAGTGCGATCCGCTTCATGAATTGCAACAATTGGCGCTAATGCTATAGACAAACAGTTATAAGAAGCATCTAAAAAAATTCGTGCAGTAAATTTCTTTTCCACACCGATTAGCTCTTTTTTATCACAATAAAGTGGCATAAATCCCTGTTTTATTAATTGTTCAAAAAGATATTTCACAATCATTTTATTGCTCTTATTCCCTAAGCAAACCAAAGGATAAGCAAATTCCATTCCAATCCGATTGATTAGATTCTTCTTACTTTCCATCGGGGCGATAAAGCGCCGATACAACAATTCTCGTACATCCATTCTTAGCTCCTTTCCGCTTGTCAGCTGATTTTATCCTTGGGCCTGCAAATCTATGACACCCTTCAACTACGCTTAATATTCTTAGTTTTACCTATCAGGAATTTTTGCAATAAAATATCTCCCATATCAAAAAACTTACTGCTAACTTATACACAGCAATCCCATCATAATCATACCCTTGAAAAATCTGAATTTCAATAGAAAAATACCCATATCTACTGACAATAAGGAATTCTGCTGATTTATCTCATGAAAATCAGACTAAATCATTCGGAGCTTTTTAAAAATTATCTTAAACCCCTTGAAAACAGATCTTAACCACCTATAATTTACCTATTCATTCCTATGTTTCGACAATAAAATTTAAATACCTTTTGACATAAAATTTATTCTTTTCTTGAAGAAAGTAATCTTTTTGCAAATTTTTTATAAATCGTTTCCAAAATATATCTTTTTGTTTTATACTATAATATAGATTTATCTATAGGAGGAATTGCATGACTATTGATATGAATAAACAACCGAATTCAGATAAATTAAATCTGCTACCTGATGAAATTAGTAACCAACTTGCTGATACATTTAAAATTCTCGGTGATTCAACTAGAATCAAATTACTAAATCTGTTGACCCAACAAGAAATGCGCGTAGGTGATATCGCGACAACGTTAGAAATGGGACAATCTGCAATTTCTCACCAATTGCGTGTTCTTCGAAGTGCTAGACTTGTTAAATATCGCAAGGAGGGTAAAGAGGCCTGGTACTCTCTCGATGATGATCATGTTGTTAGTTTAATGAATGAAGGGTTAGAACATATATCCCACCGTTAAAAGGATGTGAACAAATCGCATGCATAAATTGCATTTTATTGCTAGGAAAAAACAATATTGCATCTTATTACTCGCCTTTTTATTTCTATTAGTAACAGTCCCCGCTTATGCAGCTCCAACACTGCGTGTAAACGCTAAAGGCAATGATGTAACAATACTCCAACAAAAATTAATTGCTCTTAGCTATTCGATTAAAGACCCCCGTGGAAAATTTGCAGCTGATACACATTACGCTGTTAAAAATTTTCAGCGCGATCATAAACTAAAATCAAATGGAGTCGTCGATGATTCCACTTGGAAAGCGATTGAGTGGGCGTTGAAAACTAGAAAAATAGATAAGCTTCCAAACGTTGTCACGCCATTACCTAATCTCCCCGATTCCAATCCAGTAATTGAGGGATCAAGAAATAACGCTAATGCAATAATTTCTACAGCAAAACAATACATCGGCGTTCCTTATAAATTTGGTGGAACAACACCAAAAGGCTTTGATTGTTCTGGCTATCTTCAATATGTTTTCGCCGAACATAAAATAAACCTACCAAGAACAGCAGATGATCAATATAAAATAGGCAAACAAGTCAATAAGAAAAGTCTCCAAGTGGGTGATTTAGTTTTCTTTACGACCTATGAATCTGGAGTCTCACACTGTGGACTGTATATAGGCAATGGACAGTTTATTCATACTTCTTCCAGTAAAGGCGTACGCATTGATAAGCTAAATGATCCCTATTGGCAGCCTCGCTACATTGGTGCAAAATGTATTTTAAAATAAAAAAGTCCGATTTTAAAAATCGGACTTTTCTTCTTTTTCATATAAAATACGAATGGCATTCACTACGCAAAGCATCGCTACACCACTATCTGCAAACACTGCCAGCCACATAGACGCAAAACCTGCTAACCCTAAAATCATAATTAAAATTTTAACACCTAAAGCAAATACAACATTTTGTTTTGCAATTTTTCCGGTCTTATGAGCAATTTCAATCGCATGATGGATTCCACTTAATCTAGAATTCATAAAGACAATATCCGCCGCCTCAATTGCAGCATCAGCACCGCTTCCCATCGCGGCTCCTACATCCGCTCCAGCAAGTACAGGTGCATCGTTGATTCCATCACCAACAAACATCACTCTATCATATTTTTCTCTTAATTCACTTAAACGATTAAGCTTTTCTTCCGGCAATAACTTGGCATAATACCCATCTACACCTACTGCTTTGGCAATCTTTTCGGCACTCTTTTCCTGATCCCCCGTCAAAATAAAGGTGTGTAACATTTTTTTCTTTAACTGCTTTATCGTGTAAATAGCATCCGATTTCATTTTATCTGCAATAAACAAACAACCTATCACCCTTTTATCTAAAGCAATGAATACCTCTGTACCAATACCTTGGCCTTGATATTCAGGCACATCAATCTGCATTCCCACTAGAAAGCTTCTGCTTCCACATAAAACTTGCCCTTTTACAGTATCCCCTTTGATTCCCTTTCCCGAAAGTTCTTCAACATTTTGAATCTCTTCAAAAGTTAAATTTCTTGCCTTTGCTTCAGCGACAATACTAACTCCAATTGGATGCGTAGATGCTGCTTCTAAAGATGCACATAATGCTAAGACCTCGTTTTCCTTGAAAGTCCCAGACACCGCAATCTCGCGTACAGCAAACTTTCCTTCCGTAATTGTGCCCGTTTTATCCATCACAATTGCTTTACACCGCTTTAGGCTTTCCAAAACCGAACCACCCTTAAACAAAATCCCACGTTTGGCTCCCGCACCAATACCAGCAAAAAAAGTCAATGGAACACTTAATACTAAAGCACAAGGACAACTAATAACTAAAAACGTCAACGCAGTGTAAATCCAATGCTCCCAATTTCCTGTAAAAAGAGAAGGAACGATTGCCGTAAAAATTGCAATCATTACCACGATTGGTGTATAAACTCTTGCAAATTTCGTAATAAAACGATCAACTTTGGGCTTATTTGCAGCTGCATGCTCTACAGAATCTAAAATACGTGTAACCATTGAATCTGCCAACGTATTTTTCACTCTAATTTGAAGTAATCCCGACGTATTAATACACCCCGATATAACTTCATCACCAATAGCTACTTTTACTGGGATCGGCTCTCCTGTAACAGGTGCCGTATCTATACGACTTTCGCCTTGCTGAACAACTCCATCCAAAGGGATGCGCTCGCCAGCTTTTACTAAAAGAATATCATCTATCTGCGCTGCATTCGCCTCAATTATTTCCTCTTTTCCACCGGATAACCTAGTTACTACATCTGGTCTTAAATCAACCGCTTGCATAATCTGCCGTCTGCTTTTCTCTACTGCACATTCTTCAAAAAACTCACCAATGCGATAAAATAGCATAACGCCTACTGCTTCTGGATACTCTTGGATAGCAAAAGCACCTAAAGTCGCAATACTCATTAAAAAATTTTCGTCAAACACATGCCCACGAAGTAAATTTTTACCCGCAGTTAAAACAATTTTACCACCTAAAATTACATATGCTAAAATAAATAAAGTAATCTTATAAGATTCTTCTAATGTTCCCCATAAAAAAGCTACTAGAAAAATGCTTCCACCAAAAATAAGTTCCCATAAAGCGCGCTGCTTTATCCACGACTTTTCTTCTGGCTTTGCTTTTATACCCGTGATTTTATCAGTTACTTGAATATCTGATTCTATCGATTGACAAATCTTCTGAATTCTCTCTAACTCTACTATATCGTTCGTAAATTCAATCTCCATTTGCTTCGTCGCAAATGTAATTATGGCACGTTTAATTTCGGGCATACGATTTAGTTTTGCCTCTATTTTAGCAGCGCAATTTGCACAATCTAAATTTTTTAATAAATATATACTTGTCATAAGTCACCTCCAATATTATTCATATAATCATTCATATGATTATATATTCATATATATTAATATCATATTGATATATAAATGTCAACCTCAATATTATTACTCTTTTAATTTATCTTATGAAAAAAAATGATTCTTGCTTATGCAAGAATCATTTTTTTTCGATGACTAGCCTATTCTTCTAATAAAAAACAATCCAACCAAAATCAAAGGCCTTAACCCATAGCCTTTTATAGCAAGCGAATAATATTAAAATTACAGTCACACTCGGCTGCAATGCGCCCGCTTTGTTTAATTGTTTCCACAAGTTTTTCTTGTGTAAGAGCTTTACTAGATTTTGCACCTGCCGCATGCATAATCCGCTCCTCTTTTATTGTTCCATCAATATCATTTGCTCCAAATCCAAGCGCCAATTGCGCAATTGGCAAAGTTAACATGACCCAATACGCTTTAATATTTTTAAAATTATCAAGCATCAGCCTTGAAATTGCCATTGTTTTTAAATCATCCCAAACATTCGTGCGAGAAATTTCTGACTCTAGTTCTGTATTCTCTGGGTGAAAAGGAAAACAGATAAACGTTTGAAACCCATTCGTTTTATCTTGCAAATCACGCAATCTAATTAAATGATCAATTCTTTCTTCAATCGTCTCTATATGACCATACAACATACTTGCATTCGTTTTAATTCCTAATTCGTGAGCAGTCTGTGCAACTTCCATCCATTCCTCTGCCGTCGCTTTTTTAGGACATAATGCATCACGTACCCTATCAGATAAGATTTCAGCACCACCGCCTGGCATTGCTTCAATTCCTGCATCAATTAACTCTTTCAGTACTTGGCGAATCGATTTACCAGATATTTTTGCAAAATGAGTAATTTCAACACCTGTAAAACCTTTCAAATGTAATTTAGGAAACCGTTCCTTAATAGAACGAATAATATCTACATAATACTCAAAAGGCCAATCCGGATGGAGTCCACTTACAATATGTAGATTTCGCAAGTCAGGATCCTTTGCTGATTTTTCAATCATATCAAGAACCTCTTTTTTCGTTAAGGCATATGCCCCGCTGCTATCTGAATCGCGTCCAAATGCACAAAACTTACAACGTGCAGCACATATATTCGTTAAATTCACATGACGATTCACATTATAATAAACATAATCTCCACTTATGCGTTTTCTCACTGTATCTGCCAAATAGCCCAACCAAGCTAAATCATTACATTTATATAAAGCAATTCCATCTTCACGGGATAATCTAATTCCTTGTAATACTTTTTTCTCAATTTCTTGTAAAGTTTCAGTCACCTAAAGCACTCCTTTGTATACAATGAACAATCTTCCTCAACTATATCATTCTACATGATTTAACATTTATACACAACCTTTACGGAAATGAATAAAAAATTTTCTAAACATTAAGATAATGTTTAGAAATAAAAATTCGAAAATAAGCATATTTTTTTATTAAATTTATTATGCTTTGAAATTAGATAATAATTAATACTAGCATTCTATAAGTAATACAATTATAGAATGTTAATTTAAGGAGGAAAATTCAAATGAAGAATCTATTAAAATTTATTTTAATAAGTTTACTGATTGGAGGAATAATAATTACGATTACTGCTACAATTAGTCTTTCTAATGATATTTCTGACGAGGATTCCATTAGCACAGATACAACGAACGAAGAAGATAATCCAATCTCGACCAAAGAAGTATTCATCATAGGTAGAAATAATAATAATTCTCTAGACGATGATATGGTTGATATTAACGTTGAAAAATAAACTTGCATCCCCTTTTAATAAACATTTCACCCATTTCAATCTTAATAACGAAAAAGCACTCACCAAAGTGAGTG